>OOCB01001053.1_pt1 | contig 39474 bp, 38 predicted proteins | sample 1671351 | NCBI WGS metagenome assembly OOCB01 (sample SAMN06348148, study PRJEB24527) | human gut metagenome | biome: human gut; feature: ankylosing spondylitis patient; material: feces | host: Homo sapiens | place: China | collected 2015-10 | reverse complement strand
CAACCAAAATCCGTGCTATGTTGCATTTATGAAAAATAAGAATAGAAAAGCCAAGAAGGCAGGTTAAATAAACAGCGACACCGTCAGAGATGACGGTGCCTTTTTTGTCAGTAATAGGTAGATTTTAGGGCGAAAGATTGTTGGGTGTGGTGATAGCTTTCTGTCGCAGTTGTCGGTATGCTTTGTAGTACCAGAGGTCAATAAAACATACAAAGGAGCGTTGAAAACAATGGCATCTATCAGAAAGCGCGGTAGCAACAGTTACTTGATTGTGGTCTCTCGTGGGTATGATTATGAGGGCAACAGGCTGAAATCTGTACAGAAAACGGTCAAGCCACCCAAGGAATATACACCGAAGCAAGCCGAGAAGTGGGTAAAGGAGCAGGCAATTCTATTTGAACGAGAGGTACAGCATACACCGGAACCCATTAACCGCAGCATTACGCTGGCAAAGTACATTGAGCATTGGGTGACCGATGTTGGACCGAAGAAGCTGGCTGACTCCACATTCCGACGCGACGAACAGGATATTCGCAGAATCTTGCCAGCACTGGGCAACTACAAGTTGACCGATTTGCGAAAGGAAGTAATCCGTGAGTTTTACGAGGAAATGCGGCACAGCCCGCGTTTGGACGGCAGAGGGAATCTATCCGAGAAGTCAGTCGAAGGTTTACACAACACGCTGTGCGGCATCCTATCGGCGGCTGTGGACGAGGGATACCTTACTCACAATCCTGCATGGCGGTGCTACAAGCCCAAAGGACAAAAGAAAGAACGCCCGGTTGCCGATGAGGAAACCGTAAAAAAGTTGATTACAGCTTTCGAGGGTCAGAGCATAAAATACGAAACCTATTTCAAGCTGGTACTGGCAACAGGATTGCGGCGCGGGGAAGCCTGTGGATTAAAGTGGAGTGACATCAACTGGCGCAAGCGTACAATCCATGTACAGCGGGGTGTGGTCAAACTTAGCCACCAAGAATCAATCACTAAGGACCCCAAGACGGCAAGCGGTGATCGTATGGTATATTTGAGCAAAGAGATGTGCCAACTGCTCAAGGCGTGGCGAAAAGAGTGCGAGTGGGATAGAGCGCAGACAGCAAATGAAACTGTGAATGAGGATGACTACCTGTTCCGCCAACCTAACGGCAAGCCGATGAATCCTTGCACATTTACCTATCGTTTCAAGCTGATTCTAAAAGCCAACAACTTGCCGCTGGATTTGAATGTGCATAGCTTGCGGCATACGAATGCCAGCTTGCTGATTTCACAGGGCGTGGATGTACGAACGGTTGCCAGCCTGCTTGGTCACGCACAGGCAAGTACAACGCTGGATATTTACGCCCACGCCTTTGACAAGAACAAGCGCAAGGCGCAGGAAAAGTTGGGAAAGGCGATTGGACTATGATGAAGAAAATCAAATTAACCAGCGCAAACAAAAGCATTACGCTGAAAGCGCTTGCTCCTTATTATTACCGTGAAAAGGCGCTTGGGCATAGCACAGAAAAAGCGGGGCGACTGATACTGAAAATCAATGCTCTCCCAGCCGATAAAAGAGCAAGTTTCTCCGCAGAAGAAATTCGCCTTATGCGTACCACTATAAATCAGCTGAGAAATGAACGGCTGGCAAAAGGACAGTACACCGATGCCGCAGATGATATGTTACTGAAATTATACTAAACCCAAATAACATTAAAACAAAAAGCGCATTGCAAAAGTATATTGCAATGCGCTTTTTAAGTGCGACCGGGAGGATTCGAACCTCTGGCCTTCCGGGTCGGAGCCGAACGCTCTATCCAGCTGAGCTACGATCGCTTATGTATGAAAAACGCCGTTACAGCGTATTTCAATCTTGTAAAGTAGTCAATTTCCAATAGTGGTCAATTCGTGGTCTGACTACCGTTGACCACCGCGTTTTTGCGAGCGTAAATCACGCGGTATCGAACAAAAACGAGCCTAAAACCTGCCATGTCGCAGTTGTCGGAGGCCAGTGCTCTATCCAACTGAGCTACGGACGCAGGTTTATGAATTACTGTCAAACAGAGCCAAGGCCCCGAATGCCCTTATAGTATACCAAATCCGGGAGCAAAATGCAAATGTTTTCTTGAAAAATCTCGTGTCATATTCTAATCTGCATTCTAATCTGCCGGGGACATACCATTTTGAAAAAGCAGCGTTTCGCCCTGAAGCCTATACCCATCGTTAGGGCTATGCCGGCGGCTGGCTTTTTGCCCAGCAGACCGCACCTGCCCATGCCGGTCTGATCTTCTACCCGGGCGGCAAGGTTGAGCGCACAGCCTACGCGCCGCTGCTGCATGAGCTTGCAGAGGGCGGCACAAAAAAGACCCGGCATCCGCAGCAGGCGGGAGCCGGGCAGGAAAGTCAATCCTCGAGGGATTCCTCCAAGATGGCAACACAGCGCTTCATCGAAGCGTCAAATTCGTCGTCGTTATTATTCTGGAACAAAATCAGATTGTCCTTGTGCTGCGGGTCGGCGAGGTTCTCCGGGATGGCAAAGTTGCACCGGCGCAGATACTCATCCCAGTGAGCCAGCTTCCAGGTGTCGCGGTCCGAGTTGCGCTCGATCATTCGCTGGTGGACGACCTCGGGCGAGGTTTCGACCCAGATGACGGCCAGCGTCGCGCCCTTGGCGGCCAGCTTGGCCTTCAGGTCTGCGATAAAGGCGTTGTCGCGCACCTCCTGGGTGAACGGCGCATTGATCAGGACAATATCGTCGTAATCCAGTGCCTCCATGGCCAGGTCCAGAACGCAGTCATACTCATAATCGCGGATGTTCTGCTGGAAAAACGCGCTGCTGCGGTCATACGGCTGCCCGGCAACCTTGAAGATCTGCTTGGAGAGGACGATGAGCGTGTCCTTGTCGAGGTAGACAATGTGCTTTAAATTTTTAGCCAGCGCCTTTGCCACGTAGGTCTTGCCGCAGGCGGGCGGGGAGGTGACAAGGATGAGTTTTTTCTCCATGAGGAACCCTTCTCTTTGTTAAGCATTACACGCTTTGCGTATGGTTGTATTATACGACAATAATTTAACATAGTCAACGAACCAATCCGCAAAAAGGACAGAATACCCGTTCTGTACGAAGAAGTGCGCGGTTTACAGTGGAAAGCAGAGCAAAACGCATGGACATTTGTGCACAGTCTGCACGATTGGTGCGCAAAGAAAAGCGCGGCCCATTAAAAAGGCCGCGCTTGAAGTTATGAGGTGTAGAGATTGCAGGGGGCAGTGATTGCGTCGCACCTGCAAGCTGTTTCCGATAGGTACGGCACATCAATCCCTGCGCAGCCTCCTGCCCAGCAGATAATATCCGGCCCAGTCCAGCTTGCCGAACAGGGGAGAGCCGGTCCGCCTGGCCTCGGCCATGACCCAGACAAGGCGGATGCTGCGCCAGCGGCAGGGCAGGTAGTAGGCGCTGTAGCAGCCCTCAATGCGCATCCGTTCCAAAAGGGCGTGCAGCCACGGGCTGCGCAGGGCGGCATAGGCCTTGTCCCGGCGCACGGCCCTGCGCTTGGCGGGGTCGCGGCGCAGGATGTCCGCCACGCCCTCGGCGTAAACGGTCAGCTCGGCGCGGTGCAGGGGGCGCATATCCTCCTGCGGGCAGTGCGCCGCGTAGCACGCCCTGTTCAGCCGGGCAAAATGCTCGGGCCAGATCTTGCAGTAGTCGGCGTGGTATTTCGTCGAGAGTGTTCCCTCGCGGCTGCAATCGTAAAACGTCAGCGGTGCGGTCAGGATAGTGTAGGCAAAATCGGGGGCAGTCCTGCCCAGCAGGTCGATATAATCCAATACAAATTGTAAATCTTCACCTAAAGTATACTGTGTGTCAAATGCAAGCTGTTGTGCCGGCGCGGTGCGGTAGAGCTTATTCCACGGCATAGCCAGCAGACAGTCAAGCCAAAGCCGCGCCAGCATATTCTGCGGGCGGGTGGCAGTATCCGAAGTTACCGCTGCAGCGTCCTGCTCGTCAGTGGTGTAGTGCCAAAGCACAAAGCTCTGCGGCGCAGTGTTCTGGGCGTCAAGCGCCGCCTGCAAAGCGCCGGGGCGCAGCGCGTCATCTGCGTCGAGAAAGACAAGGTACTCACTGTCCGCTGCAGCCAGTCCGGCGTTGCGCGCGGCGGACACGCCGCGGTTCTCCTGATGCAAAACCGTCACGCGGGGGTCTCTGGCGGCCCAGGCGTCGCACAGACCGCCGCTTTCGTCGGGGCTGCCGTCGTCCACGAGAATACAGTGCAGCCCGCCTGCGACCTGTTGGGCCAGAACGCTGGCCACACAGCGGTCCAGTGTCGCAGCGGCCTTGTAGACCGGCACGATCACGCAGAGGGTCGGCTTGCTCACTGGGCACCTCCGTTTTCCGTCACATCGCGCACGATGCGCACAAATTCCTCATAGTAATGCGCGGTGGAAAACTCCCTGCCGCGTGCCGCGCCCGCCGCGCCCATCTCGGTGCAGAGGGCCGGGTGCTCGTACAGCATACGGATGCTCCACGCAAGCTGGTCGGTCACAGTGTCGCCGCGCTCCACCAGCACGGCCTGGCTGCCAGCCAGATACTCCGGCATACCGCCGCTGCGGGTCGCCAGCACGGGGCGTCCGCAGGCCATCGCCTCCACGGCCACAAGGCCCGCGGCCTCCTCCACCAGCGTGGGCACGCAGCACAGGTCGGCCAGGCGGTAATAGTCGGGCAGGTCCTCATTGGGGATGTAGCCCGTGAACTGTACGCGGTTGCCCAGACTCTTGGCCTGCTGCTCCAATTTGCGCTGGAACGTGCTTTGCTGGGTGCGGGCGAAGAAGGGGCTGCCCACGATCAGCAGCTTGATGTGCGGCTCATGCAGCGCGGCAATGGCCTCCATCAGCTTATGGATGCCCTTGTCCGGGTCGAGCCGTCCGCAGTAGAGAACGACGAAATCCTCGTCGGTAAAGCCGAGCTGCGCACGCAGCGTTTTGGATGCCGGGCCGGGGCAGAAGCGGGCCGTGTCAATGCAGTTGTGCAGAATGTAGGCCCGCTGCGGGTCAAGGGTGCTGGATTGCAGGTAATCCTCGCGGATAAAATCGCTCAGCGCCAGTACGCCGCCGTAGATGTCGTCCATCACGGGGGTACAGGTCGTTTGGCCGTGCAGGTGCGCCAGACAGCGTTTGCGGCCAAACATGCGGCTGATGGCGCTGCACTGGGTCAGGTTTCCGCCCTCGGCCACGATCAGGTCGGGCGGCGGCAGCTCCAGTGCCAGCGAGAGCTGTACCTTCTGGTACCACGGGTCATAGGGCGCGGCGATCCCGGCGCACCGCTCCAGAAAGACCATCGGCCAGTAGCGGCGGTGGCCGCCCGGGCGGTTGATGTAGAGCATCTTCGTATGCTGCCAGCCCTCGGCGGCGCGGCGGGCGGCATCGTCGGTGACACTGGCGCACAGCAAATCAAGCTGCCCCTGCTTCTCGTTCTCGCGGATCAGGTGGGTCAGCAGCGTCTCCACCGCGCCGCCCTGCACCGCGGGGACCGGCAGATCCGGCGGCGGCACCAGCAGCACGCGGGGACGTCTTTCCTTGTCTAGCTTCAATAACGCCAATGTGGGCTCCTTAGAATGTGGATTTTGAACAAAAATACCGCCGCGCACGTAGGGGCCGGACATGTCCGGCCCGCGGCTTCACGTCAGAGGGCGCTTTTGGGCAGGCTGCGGGCCGGACATGTCCGGCCCCTACAGAGCAATGGACTTATTTGATCGGGCACAAACTCTGTGCGCTCATCATCGACCAGCGGGCGGCGCTCAGCTTCTCGGTCATCTTCATGTTGCGGCAGTTGGGCAGGTAGCTGATGAGCCCCTGCATCAAAAACTGCTCCTTGCTGATGGCTTTGACCAGCTCGGGCGTCGGGGACTGGCGCACCTTCGCGCAGAGGAACAGATACCGCCGCCAGCAGGCCGCATAGGCCGCGTCGATGACCGCGCGGTCCGCGTGGTTCTCAACATAAAAGCGATAGCGGTCGGCCAGACCGTCCACGGCGTCGAACGCCTCCGGGCGTATGTTCGTGCGGCAGATGCTGCCGTTGCGCAGGCGGTAGTGATAGAGCGGCTTGTCGATGCAGACGACCTTGTCGCAGCGCCAGAACAGGCGGTGTGCGACGAAATCATCCTCATGCAGGCGGCCTTCGGGGTAATGCAGCAGTTTCCAGACCTCGGCGCGGTACATCTTGTTCCACGCGACGGTGTAGACCGTGCCGTAGGGGGTGTAAAACTCGTTCAGCAGGTCCTTGCCGCAGAAAACACCCTCCTGCGTGGGGCGTGTGAAGTAGGTCGGGTCGCAGCTCTTGCCGTCCTCCTGCACGTCCTCGACAGAGCAGAGGGACATATAGGCATCGTGCTCCTCGCAGGCGTCGTACAGTGTCTGCAAAAAGCGCGGCAGAACGACATCATCGGAGTCAATAAAGGAATAATAGCGGCCCTTGGCGGCGTCGATGCCGGCGTTGCGCGCGGCGGACAGGCCCTGGTTCTCCTGATGGATGACCCGCACGCGCTCATCACGGGCGGCGTACTTGTCGCAGACCTCTCCGCAGCCGTCGGTGGAGCCGTCGTCGATGAGAAGCACCTCGATGGGCACATTGATCTTCTGGGCCAGAATGCTCTCGATGCACTCGGCCAGGTAGGGCTTCGTGTTGTAGATCGGCACGATTACACTGATCGCGATATGTTCCATAATTTATTTCCCCTTCCTCGTATGCAGGCGTCCCCAGGCAGCCGCCGCGCCGTAGGTCAGCGTGGGGCTGGCGCAGAACGCGGCAGCCCGCAGCTTCTCGCCCAGCGGCAGGTATTTGCTTGCCAGTATGTCGGGCAAAATGGCATCCAAATGCTTTTTGTGTGCCATAAACTTTGGCCTGACCTCGGGCAGGTTGCCCGCCGCATCGGACTGGCACCAGAACTGGTAAAAGATCTTCCAGTACCGCACAACGGCCCAGTCGTAGTACTCCTCGCGCCCGGGACGGGCCGAGAAGTATTGCAGCCACTCCCAGTACATCCGCAGGTCGTCGGTTTTGCGCGGCGGAAAGCCCGCCGTTGTGATCTGCCCGGCGCGGGTGCGGTAATGGTAAAGCACATCGGTCAGGCAGTTGCAGCGCTCACCCTCAAATACACGGTGCAGCACGCTGGCATCGTCACCAAAAAGCATCGTCTCATCGTAATGAATGCCCTTTTCCTTAAACAATCGCGCGTCGAACAGCTTGTTCCAGCTTAAAGGTCCGTAAAAGCTGCCGGTCTGGAACGCCTCGAGCAAAAGCTCCTGCGCATCGCGCACGCCGCCCTGACGGATCGTGACCATGCGGCCTTCGATTTTTTTGCCGTCGGCGTCGATGCAGTCGCCCGCGCAGGCGGCCAGCCGCACACCATCGACCTGTACGGCGCTGTACAGCGTTGCAAACATGGTCGGTTCTATCAAATCATCGGAATCGACCATGCCGATGTAGTCGCCGCGGGCGTTGTCCAGCCCGGTGTTGCGGGCGTGGGCCGGGCCGCCGTTCGGCTGGTGGAACACCCGGATGCGGGCATCCTCCTGTGCCAGCGCGTCGCAGACCGCGGCGGAGCCGTCGTGGCTGCCGTCATCGACAAGCAGCAGCTCAAAGTCGGTGAACGTCTGGGCCAGAATGCTCTCCACAGCCGGGCGCAGGTACGGCCCCGTGTTGTAGACTGTGGAGATTATGCTGATTTTGGGATGGTCGGACATAGGCTTTTCCTTATATAAATGAAGAAATTTCTCGGCCCCCTCTGCGAGGGGGCTCCCGCCGCAGAGGGTGGGGGAGAGAGCCTTGCGGCAATCCGAAGCATTTCGGGCTGTGGCAAGGTTCAACCCCTCCGGCCCTGCGGGCCACCTCCCCTGCTAGGGGAGGCAAGAGGCGGTGTCACAATAAATTTTGCTTCGCCATCGTATACCCCGCCAGCAGCCCCGGCCAATTGCACGCCACGCCAATGCGGTACGGCACGGCCAGAAGCCTGTTCGGGTCATTCCGCAGGCGTTCCCGCAGGGCTTTGCGGGCGGCGGGGTCGGCTAAAATTTCAGCAAACAGCGCGCGGCGCTCTGCATAGGACAGCGTGCCCTTACAGCCGGTCAGCAGACCGTACTGGTTCAGGCAGGCCCGCAGACGGCTCGCGGCCTCATAAGGGGCCGGGTCGATGCCGTTTTGCCGCAGCAAATCGGCCAGCGCCGGGCGGGTCACGCGCTCGGCGTCCAGCAAGTCCCCCCGCAGGCGGCGGGACAGACTGCCGGCCTCGGTATCATACTGCTTATAGTATACACCATCCAGACAATAAATGGCAGAGGTATTCTGTAAAAATTGTATGTTAAACAGCACGTCCTCGTTGATGGCAAGGCGCGCATCAAACCGCACCGCCCCGATGGCCGCGCGGCGGAACAGCTTGGGGTAGGGCGCGGCCAGCAGCCCCGTGTCAAACAGCAGGGGGGAGAGCGCACTGCCGAGAGCCTGTAAGTCCGGGCAGAACCCCGCGGGCAGGTAGTCGGTGGGCTTGACCGCACCGCTGCTTTCCCGCGTAAGGCCGAACAAAATCATGTCGGCGTCGGTGGTCAGGGCGTCCAGCGCGGCCCACAGACCGGGTAAAAGCGCATCGTCGGCATCCAAAAACAGCACCCAGTCCCCGTGCGCGGCGTCCAGCCCGGTATTGCGGGCCGCACCCGCGCCGCCGTTTGCACGATGCAGCGCCCTGACGCGCGGATCAGCGGCTGCCAATTCGTCACAGAGGACGCCCGTGTCGTCGGGGCTGCCGTCGTCGACGAGCAGGACCTCCAAATCGGCGGGCGCACCGGTCAGGGCACTGTCCACCGCGCGGCGCAGCGTGGCCGCGGCCCTGTAGCAGGGGATGATGACGGAAATGCTCACGGGTGCTCCTCCTGCAAAATGCTTTCGTAGATGTGCAGTAAATCAGCGGCGTTGCGGGCCGCATCATGGGTCTGCAGTGCGCGGGCACGGGCCGCCCGGCCCATGGCCGTACCGCCGTCGGGGCTGTGCAGCACCTGCAAAACGGCGCGGGCCAGCGCGTCGGCGTCCAGCGCATCGCCGTACAAAAGACCCTCGGTGCCGTTCGCCAGCATCGAAGGAATACCGCCCACGGCGCTGGCGACGCAGGGCAGGCCCAGCAGCATGGCCTCGCCTAAGCTGTTGGGGCTGTTCTCGCAGCCGGACGGCAGCAAAAAGACGTCTGCCTCCAGATACGCCTGCCGCATGGCCGCGGCATCCAGCGGCCCGGTGTAGCGGATGTGCTCCGTCACGCCCAGCTGTGCGGCCAGCCGCTTGCAGTAGAGCTTGTAGGGGAACATTCGGTCAATGACCGGGCGCAGCAGCGGGCCCTTGTCCAGCGGCGGCCAGCCCGCAATGCGCAGCTCGGCGTCACCGTACTCGGCCAGAACGGCAGGCAGTGCCTTGATGACGGTGTGCAGGTTTTTCAGCGGGTAGTTGCCCTGGGGCAGCAGCAGCACCGGCGCGGCGGCAAAGTCCCGCGCATGCCACAGCGTACCCGTATAAAACAGCGGACGCAGTGTCTCGTTGCAGGGGTAGTAGCGGGCGTGGGGGGCCAGCGCGGCGCAGGCGGCGCGGTCAAACGCCGTGCGGCCCGTCACATAGCGGGCGTCGGCCAGCGCTGCGGCCTCCTTTGCGGCCAGTGCGTCAAAGCTCGTCTGCATATTGTCGAGCAGCTCGCCGGGAATGATTTTATTAATGGCGTGCCACAGCGCACCGGAACGGCGGTATTTTTCGGGCACGCCGTCGCAGAGGTGCGCGGCGCAGTCCCGCATAACGCCCTGTACGCTGAACAGCACGGGCAAGCCTGATGCGCGGGCAGCGGCGGCCATGACGGCGGCGGGGTCAAACTCGGTGCCCCATATATGCACAAGGTCGGGGCGCTCGGCCTGCAAAAGCGGCGCAAAGGCGGCAGTGTCGCGCACGACGCGGTAATGCACGCCGTCCGCGGTGCCGTCGGCATCCTCTTTGCCCACGCAGAGCACGGTCAGCTGCAGATCGGGGCAGGCGCGCAGCGCGGCCAGCTGCCCGGTCAGCCAGCTGCCGCTGACATCGCTGGCTCCGGCCAGCCCGCAGGCAGCCGCCGCCTGCGGCAGGGTGGTTCTGACAAGCCAAAGAATGTGCATAGGGACTCCTTTATTTTCTCTTGAATGGCCGCAGCTGACCGCTCACAACCACTTTAAAAACTCCTCCGCGACCTTCTCCGGGGTGAACTCGGGGTAGAGCCTTGCCGTCTGGGCAAAGGGCAGGGCATGACCCTGTACATTGTGCAGCCAGCTGTGCAGCTTTGCCACGGTGCCCGGCGTGACGCCGTCCTTCCGGTGCAGAACCAGCGCCAGCGGGTAGCGCGCCAGATAGGGCAGGGTGGGGTCGTTCTCGCTCACAGCCAGATGCAGTACCGGCTTGCCGGTGGCAAAATAGCCAAACAGCTTGCTGGGCATCTGATTGTCATAGGTGTTGCCCAAGCTGACAAGCACGTCGGCGCGGTTTTCCAGCGCGGCGGCCTCGTCGGGCGGCAGCAGGCCGGGACGCACAAATTTTGCGCCCAGAACACGGGCTGTCTCGTCGGCATCGGCGGCAAAGCGCTCCCAGCCGCCGCCCGCCATCGTTAATGTTACAGTGTCGTCGTGCAGTGCGCGGAACAGCGCCAGTGCAAAGCCGGGCTCCCGCATGCCGGGGTGCAGGCTGCCGCAGAAAACACACTGTATATCGTCGTGTTTCACCGGCTCCATGACCCGCGGCAGCAGCGTTGGAAAGCCCAGAACGTGTACCTTTTCCCGCCACGGGGCCAGCGGTGCGCCGTCGGCGTAGTCGGGCAGGGCCTGCGGCGTGACGAAGGTCCCGTCCAGCGCGTCCAGCAGCTGTCCCTCCCGCGCAAAGCCGCCCGGGGCTGTGTAGTCCCGGTTGGAGGCATAGGGGTCCAGCTGCCACAAAAATTTCTTCCCGCGGATGGCGGCAGCTTCCAGCGCAAACGCCGTGCGGTAGGGCGCACAGACGGCACAGACTGCGTCAAAGTGAAATTCCGCGTCCAGCCGCTCGATTTCCCGCCGACTGTCCACGGTACGGCGGGGCTGCTTTAGCACCAGCTGGCGGAACGCCGCCGCCGCTGCCGCGGGGTGTGCAGCCAGCCGGGCCAGCCGCAGCGGCACCGGCGTGCCGCCCTTTTGGCCGTTTTCCAGCGCCTCGTTCATCTGGCGCTCGTCGGCAAAGGCCAGCAGGTGCTGCATGGCCCCCTCCGGCGGGGCGGGCGGGGTGTGCAGGCCGTCCCAGAGGGTCAAAATATGTACGGTATGGTCGCGGCGGAGCAGCTGCTCCGCCAGCCGAAAGCCCATCAGGGCGTTGGCGCTGGCGGGGTTCTCCACCCGGTCCAGTACAAGTAAAATGCGCATTATTGTCGGTCCTTCAAGAAATTTCGGCACGCCCACTGCCAGAGCCGCGGCATGTGCAGCGTCAGCCAGGCCGAAAAACGGATGCTCCGGGGCAGCAGCGGATTGCGCCCCAGCTGCGGGTCGTCGGCCCCCGCGGCAATGCCGATCTTCAGCTCGTTCAGCTGGACGCGGTAGTCTGCGGCGTTGGCACGGCGCAGGATCATGCTGGCCAGATAGACGAGCTTTTCATAGTAAAAGGCGTTCACGCTCTGCTGCATTTCGGCAGGGGCCGTGGCGCGGATCTCCGCAGCGGCGCGGCGCTGGTCGTCGATGCTCTGCGGCGGCAGGGCGCGGTGGCTGGCGCTGTCCGCGTGCTGGCGGTAGTGATAGCCTGCAAAATCGCAGAACGCACACCCCGGAGCGGCTAAAAATGCACGCCAGTTCGCCAATAGATCCTCGTTATAGGCCAGCCCATTGTCGAGCATCTCCTCGGTCAGCAGGTCGGCGGAGAACAGCTTGTTCCACAGGCCGTAATCCACGGCGTGGTCATGCAGCAGCGCGTCCAGATGGGCGGGGCTTCGCAGGATCTTGCTGTTGCAGGGCGCGGGCGCGTCGGCGGGCACGGTGTCGGTAAAGGTATCGTACCGGCAGCAGGCCAGCGGCAGCCCGCTGTTCGTCACCGCCGCATACAGCGTGTCCAGAAACTCAGGGTGGTACAAATCGTCCGCGTCGCAGAACGCAAACCATTTAGCCCCCAGTGCCCGCCCCTCGCGCACACCCGCCGTGCGGGCCGCGCAGACACCGCTGTTGGTCTGGTGCAGCGCCACAAAGCGCTGGTCGCCCGCCGCGATGGCATCGCAGAGCGCGGGGGAGTCGTCGGTGGAGCCGTCTTCCACAAGAATGCACCGGAAGCCGTCAAATTTCTGGGCAGCAATCGCGTCGGTGCAGGCGGTCAGGAACGCCGCCGCATTATGTACAGGTACGATGACTGCGATCTCACAGGGCTTCATGGCGTCACCTCGGCATAACGGCGCAGGTAAAAGGCTTGCAGGACCTCGGCGCTCGTGTGGATGTCATATCCGGCCTTAATGGCCTTCTCCCGCGCCTGCGGGTCGCGGCGGAAGGAGGCCGCCGCAATTGTGTTTGCCCACGCGGCGGTGTCGTTCAGCGGCAGGAATTTTACCTTGTCGCTGAACGCTGCGCCGCGGTCTACCGTGTCGGCCACAAAGCAGGGCAGACCCGCGGTCTGCGCCTCCACCAGCACGACGGGCAGACCCTCGAAAAGGCTGGGCAGTAAAAAGGCGTCCATCGCGTCGTAAAAGCTCTGGATGTTGCTGCGCACGCCCGCAAAGATCACACTGTCGCCAAGGCCGAGCTCGGCGGCCAGCGCCTGCATTTTCTCCACGTAGGCGGGGTCGCCGCCGCCCAGCAGCACCAGCCGTGCCTTGGGCAGGCGGGTGCGCACGGCGGCAAAAATTTTGAGCAGTCCCGGGTGGTTCTTCTGGTCGGAGAACCGTCCCACATGGCCGAACAGGATTTCCTGATCGGTCACACCCAGCTCACCGCGCAAAAGCGCACGGCGCTGCGGGTCGCGGGCGGCAAACCGCGCCGTGTCGATGCCGTTGGGCACGACGGTGAACGGATGCTTGCCAAAAAGCATCTGCCCGGCCTTCTCACTGCACGCAAAGCGGTCCGTCAGGCCGATGTTGAAAAAGCTGCTCATAAAATGATCGAGCCGCCCCACAAAATTGCGTTCATACGCGGTATTGTGGCTGTGGCCGCACCGCACGGGGATACCCGCGCGCCGCGCCGCGGGGTTGTAGAACATGCCAAACCCGCTGTAATGGCCGTGGATGATGCGCCACTCGGGGTGGGCGGCAAACAGCGTCCGCAAATCACGCAGATAGCGGGGCAGGTTGTTGTCCTGCCGGACGGTCAGCTTGAAGATGCGCCCGCCCAGCGCACGGATTTCATCGTCAAAAAAACACGGCTTATCGTAATGATAGAGAAAATCAAACTGGACCTTCTCCCGGTCGATCGTGCGGTAGACGTTCATGACAAAGGTCTCCATGCCGCCGGCGTCCATGGCGGGCATGACCTGTAAAACACGGATGGGCGGCATCAGCGTTCAGCCTCCAATGCGGTCATTTTTTGCAGCTTCTCGGCAGTTTTGGCCAGAATTTCGTCTTTGTCCGTTGCATCCTCTTTGCTGTCGCAGGAGAGCGCCCGCAGGTCACAGGTGCGGGCGCCGTCGAAGCGGTATTTATCAGCTTTCATGGGCAATGCCTCCCTGAAATTATACTTATTTATAAGTATACCCGTTTTTGTGCATTTGTGCAACAGCAGGGCAAGAAAAAAGCTCCCCTTGCAAAAGGGGAGCGAAATGCCTGGCCACCTCCCTCGCAGAGGGAGGCAAGAGTTATTTCTTCGGCTTCTTTTCCGCTTCGGCGCATTTGCTGTGGCAGCTGGCACAGTTGCCGCCGCAGCCGCCCTGCCAGCCGCCGTTCTGGCAGATGAACAGGATCGCCAGTGCCAGCAGCACAAAAATGATCACAACAATGATAACACTTGCCATATCGTATACTACCTCATACGTATCTGTAGGGGTGCTTTCCGGCGCGGTTCACACCAGGCCGAACACCGTTCCTACACAGTGTACCACAAATGCCACGATCCATGCAATACCGCATTGCATTAACACGACGCCTGCTGCGGCGCGGGCACCGCCCAGCTCACGCTTGACGGCAGCAATCGCGGCCACGCAGGGCGTGTACAGCAGGGTAAACACCAGAAACACGATGGCCGTGAACGGGGTAAACAGCGTGGTCAGTGCGGCGGTGTCCCCGCCCAGAAGGACCGTCAGCGTAGAGACAACGCTCTCCTTGGCCGTAAAGCCGGTGATCAGTGCGGTGGAAACGCGCCAGTCGCCAAAGCCCAGCGGCCTGAACAGGGGAGCAATAAAACTGCCGATGGCCGCCAGCAGGCCCTTGTCCGCCGAAGCGGCCACGTTCAGACGCATGTCAAAGGTCTGCAGGAACCAGATCAGCACCGTTGCCACAAAGATAATGGTGAAGGCCTTCTGCAAAAAGTCGCGGGCTTTCTCCCAAATCAGCTGGCAGACACTGCGCGCAGAGGGGAAACGGTAGTTGGGCAGCTCCATGACGAAGGGGACAGGCTCACCCTTGTACTTGGTGAATTTCAGCAGGATCGCGTACAGGATGCCGCACAGGATGCCCGTGATGTACAACCCGATCATCACGACGGCACGCCACTGCCGGGGGAAGAACGCCGTCGTGAACAGGGCGTAGATCGGCAGCTTGGCCGAGCAGCTCATGAACGGGGTGAGCAGGATCGTCATTTTGCGGTCACGGTCACTGGACAACGTGCGGGTGGCCATGATGGCGGGCACCGAGCAGCCGAAGCCGATGAGCATGGGCACAAAGCTGCGGCCCGAAAGTCCGATGCGGCGCAGCAGCTGATCCATGACGAAGGCCACACGCGCCATATAGCCGGTGTCCTCCAGAATCGACAGGAAGAAGAACAGTGTGACGATGGTCGGCAGGAAGCTCAGCACGCTGCCCACGCCCGCAAAAATGCCGTCAATAACAAGGCTGTGCACAACGGGGTTGATGCCGTAGACCGTCAGTGCGTGGTCGGTCAGGTTGGTGAGCGCGTCAATGCCCAGTGTCAGCAGGTCGGACAGGCCCGCGCCGATGACGCCGAACGTCAGCCAGAATACCAGCGCCATAATGCCGATAAAGCAGGGCAGGGCGGTGTATTTGCCGGTCAGGATGCGGTCAATGGCCACACTGCGCTTGTGCTCGCGGCTTTCACCGGGCCGCACAACGGTTTTGTCGCAGAGACGTTCAATAAAGTTGAACCGCATATCCGCCAGCGCTGCCTCGCGGTCCAGACCCGTCTCACCTTCCAGCTCGGCAATCGTGTGACCGAGCAGCTCGGTCTCGTTCGCATCGAGGTCCAGCGCGGATTCGATCAGTGTATCGCCCTCGACCAGCTTTGTTGCGGCAAAACGCAGCGGCAGCCCGGTGCGGGCAGCGTGATCCTCGATCAGATGGCTTACGGCGTGTACACAGCGGTGCACCGCACCGCCCGCGCCGTCCCCGGCGTCGCAGAAGTCAATGCGGCCCGGCGTCTCGCGGTGGCGGGCCACATGCAGTGCGTGCTCGACCAGCTCGTCGATGCCCTCATTCTTGGCGGCGGAAATTGGCACAACCGGCACGCCGAGCAGCTCCTCCAGCTCGTTGACCATGATGGTGCCGCCGTTGGCGCGGACCTCATCCATCATGTTCAGCGCCAGGACCAGCGGAATGTTCAGCTCCATGAGCTGCATCGTTAAGTACAGATTGCGCTCGATGTTGGACGCATCCACAATGTTGATGATGCCGTCCGGGTGCGTGTTGAGCAGAAAATCACGGGTGACGATCTCCTCGCTGGAATAGGGGGACAGGCTGTAGATGCCCGGCAGGTCGGTGACGGTAGCCTCGGCATGGCCGCGGATGACGCCGTCCTTGCGGTCCACCGTCACACCCGGGAAGTTGCCGACGTGCTGGTTGGAGCCGGTCAACTGGTTGAAAAGCGTCGTCTTGCCGCAGTTCTGGTTGCCGGCCAGCGCGAACCGGAGCGGCTGGCCTTTGGGAATTTCTGCCCCGCTCTTGCGGTCATGGTAGCTGGGGGCCTTGCGCAGCTCGCCCACGCCGGGGTGGGGCACCGCGGTGTGGCGCTCCTCACTGCGGGCGGCGCGGTCCGTCTCGTGGACGTTCTCCACTTCGATTTTCGCCGCGTCGTCCAGCCGCAGCGTCAGCTCATAGCCGCGCAGCTCGACCTCGATGGGGTCGCCCATCGGCGCGACCTTGCGCAGGGTGACCTCGGTGCCGGGGGTCAGGCCCATGTCCAGCAGGTGGTGGCGCAGCTCGCCCTGGCCGCCGATGGTACGCAGTACAGCATCCTGCCCGATTTTCAAATCCGCCAGTGTCATATCTACAATCCTCTTTCACTTTGAAAGTTTGACTTGTCTAACTTTTTGCAGCTATAGTGTACCACAACATCGGTGGAGATGCAAGGGCGTATTGCCCGCCCGCGGCGGTTGTGGTATACTTTTTTACCAAAGGGAGAGGATGGTTATGAAGCTGACAGTACGCAGGGCCTGCCTGTGCGTGCCGACACCCACGCCGATAACGTCTACATGCAGCGCGCGCTGGAAAAGAGCGGGTTTGTGAGGTGCGGGAGGATCTACACTGAGGATGGCTCGCCGCGGTGGGCGTATTACCATAAGGCCGCAACCCAAAAGGCTTCCCCCGCGGGGGATGTTGTCCGCGCAGCAGACGGATGAGGGGCAGCCGTCCGCTGCAACCCGTAACCGGGCCGCAGCCGGAAGGCTGCCCCTCATCCGCCCTCGGTCAGAGCCTCGGGCACCTTCCCCCAAGGGGGAAGGCTTTCTTATTTTAGGCAATACCGCATAATTCTAAGTGCCGATACGGCGAGCGAGGTGCGGTAGCTGCTAAGCCAAAAGCGCAGATAATACTTTGTGTATTATCGAGCATTTTGGCAACGCAGATGCCGTGCCGCAGCCGCCGGAGCGGTGCTTAAGCCGTAAGGCGGGAATTATGCGGTGTTGCCTTTAATTTACCGTCCAAACACCGACCCTAAGCTGCTGAACCAGTTCGAGATGTTCTGTACCTGGGTCTGCAGGCTGTTGACGGTGTCCATCAGGGCGGGCAGCTCGGTCAGGACCTTGTTCAGGGCGTCAACATCGACCTTTTTCAGTTGTGCGGTGATTTCCGGCAGATCCTGCATCATGCTGTCCAGCTGGGCCTGATCCAGTGTGTCCAGACTGGTCTGGACGGTGTCGGCCAGATCGTTCACGCGGTTGCAGGCGTCCATAACGTTGATGTAGGCCTCGTTCATCCGCCAGCTGAAGAACGCCAGCGCCGCCAGAATGATCACGCAGAGCACGACGCTCAGCACCATGCGTTTGCGCTGGTTGGCAATGATGCCGCGGTTCTGCTGATCCTGTAATTCCAGCTGGGCCTCAATGCGGTTGAGCTGCGCCTTCAGGTCGGCGGCGTCCAGCCTGCCGTCGCGGTTTTCGTCGTTGGCGCGGTTCAGCTCCGCAACGCGGTTTTTCAGCTGATCGTCCATTTGTGTGTTCAGATTTTCCATAGCGTACTCCCTTTGGGTAGGTTTGTAGGGGCCGGACATGTCCGGCCCTGACGTGTACGGTAAACGGGCACTTGCGGGAAGGCTGCGGGCCGGGCATGCCCGGCCCCTACGCGGCAGCAGGGCTGCTATTTCCGCGTATCCTTCATCTCGAACCAGAAGGTCGAGCCGCGGCCAACGGCGCTGTCAACGCCGAAGGCGAAGCCGTGCTGCTGTAAAATTGCCTTCGTGATGGACAGGCCCAGGCCGGTGCCGGTGCGCCCGCTGTCCTGCCGCGCACGATAGTAGCGGTCAAAAATGTAAGGCAGATCCTCCGGCGGGATGCCGGGGCCGTGATCCTCGATTTCAATGCGGCAGCCCTTCTCCTGCGGGATGGCCCGCAGCACAACGACACCGTCCGCACCGATGTGGTGGAACGCATTGCCCAGCAGGTTGTGCATGACCCGCTCCATCATGGCTGGGTCGGCGCTGACCGGGCAGGGCTCGTTGGCCTGCAAATCAAGCTGCCAGTGATTTTTGTCGCACAGCGCGTCGTAGCGGCCCGCGACCTCAAAGCAGAGGTCGCTCATGTCAAAGTCAACAAGATTCGGCCTTTCCGCTCCGCTCTGCACTTTACTCAGCTCCATCACGCTGTTGACGAGCGTGGAAAGCCGGTTCGTCTCATCGACAATGATGCTGCACTGCTCGGTACGCTTGGCGTCGTCGCTGCCGGTCAGGTCACGCACGGTCTCGGCGTAGCCCTTTATCAGGGTCAGCGGGGTGCGCAGATCGTGGCTGACATTCGCCAGAATGTCCTTTTCAAGCTGGGCGCTGCGCTTGACCTCGGCGGCCATGTGGTTGAAATCCTCGGCCAGACGTCCGATCTCATCGTGGCGTTCAACCTTGATCTGCACATCGTAGTTGCCGGAGGCGATCTCCTGCGCGCCGTTGGACAGCTTGCGGATCGGGTTCGTGAACCAGCGGCTGAAAAGTATCGCCAGCAGCAGGTCCAGCACCAGCAGAATCAACGCGACAGGCCCAAGGATCGCGCGCAGCACCTCGGCAGCCGTCGTGATCTGCGCCAGACTTGCCGAGACAATAACCCCGTACTGCCCGTCGGCAGAGAGCCGCCCGACGCACATCTGCATCGAGGAACCGATCTTTACGATCTGGTACAGCGAGCCGTCCTGAAACAGCCTTTGCCGCAGCTGAATGGCAATGCGGGTGTCCAGATTGTAGCCGAACTCCCCGCCGAACGCGCCGGTGCTTTCATGCAGCAGGCAGGGGTACATGCTCTCGTAGGCTTTCAGGCAGCGCAGCGTTGAATCGGAGAAATCCACGCAGTTGCCGTCAACGTTGATTTTTTTGTCCCGGAACGTCTGGCTCACGCCGCTCCAGAATTCATCGTTCAGATAGAGCCCCTGATAGGTGCGGCTTGAAATTTCCGCGTCCGACTGGTCGATCAGCGCCGTGATGGCGGCGGCCTTGCTGTCCAGCTTGGCGCGAATGTTGCGGTTGTACTGCGGCTCCAGCGCGTAGGTGATGATCCCCCACACCAACAGCAGCGTAAAGAGCGTGATGCCGCCGATAAAGAGCATCAGCTGCCATTGGATGCCGGGCGCAAAGGGGCGCTTTTGCTTTATTTCGTCCTTTTTCATACAGCGTCCGGGTCAAACTTGTACCCGATGCCCCACACGGTCACGATCATCTTACGGCAGGCACCCAGATGGCCGCGCAGCATCTTGACGTGGGTATCGACGGTGCGGTCCTCGCCGTAATAGTCATAGTTCCAGACCTTTTGCAGGATCTTTTCGCGGCTCAGCGCAATGCCCTTGTTGCTGACCAGAAAAACCAGCAGGTCAAACTCCTTCGGGGTCAACGATGCCTCCTGACCGGCCACCTTTACGCTGTGGCTGGCCGTGTCGATGGACAAATCGCCGAAGGTATAGCTCCCGGTTGCCTCGGCGGGCTTGGGCATCGTGCGGGCCAGCACGGCCTTGACACGGGCGACCAGCTCCCGCGGGGAGAACGGCTTGACGACATAGTCATCGGCGCCGCTCTCCAGCCCGGTCAGCTTGTCGTATTCCTCACTGCGGGCGGTCAGCATGATCACGGGGGTCATGATCTTGCGGGTGCGCATCTCCCGCAGGCAGGTCATGCCGTCCATAAACGGCATCATAATGTCCAGAATCACCAGATCAATGCCGCCCTGGCTCAGCACGCTCAGCGCGGCGGTGCCGTCGCCGGCCTCCTCACAGGTAAAGCCCGCGTATTGCAGATGCTCGCGGATGAGGTCCCGGATGCGCGGCTCATCATCCACGATCAGAATTTTAGCCATAGGAATGCCCTCCTTATATGATATTTCTATAATAGCACAATACAATGCAAGAGTGGAAGAATTGTGAAAAAAAATAAAATTTTTATAAAAATGTTTGCTTATGGCAATACCGCATAATTCTAAGTGCCGATACGGCGAGCGAGGTGCGGCAGCTGCTAAGCCAAAAGCGCAGATAATACTTTGTGTATTATCGAGCATTTTGGCAACGCAGATGCCGTGCCGCAGCCGCCGGAGCGGTGCTTAAGCCGTAAGGCGGGAATTATGCGGTGTTGCCCTTATATCCGGCTCCTGCCATATACCTTTACGGAAGTGCATCCTTTTTGCAAAACCTGTTGCATTTTGCCGCTGTACGCGGTACAATGACGGCAGGAGCGTGAGCGATTATGAAAATTCTGCTTTGCATTGTCTTACTTCTGGTGGTTCTGACGCTGTTCGCCGTCTGGCCGGGCAAGCGGCGGGACGCCCTGCGTGCACCGTTTCTGGGCCGCAACTGCGCACACCGCGGGTTCTTCGGCAAGGATCAGCGCCCGCCGGAGAACAGCCTGCCCGCCTTTACCGCGGCGGCCAAAAACGGCTACGGCATTGAGCTGGATGTACAGTTTACCGCGGACCGGCGGCTTGTGGTTTTCCATGATGATACGCTGGATCGTATGACCCCGGCCAAGGGCTTTGTCCATGATATGCCTTGGGCGGAGTTCTCGGCCCAGCCGCTGGCCGGCAGCGACGAGCACCCGCCTCTGTTTGCCGATATGCTGCGCACCGTTGCTGAGGCCAACCCCGACACGCCGCTGATCGTCGAGATCAAGAGCCGCAGCGAGTACAAGCATACCTATCTGGAGGAGCTTTGCCGCGCAACGATTGCCGAGCTGAAAACCTACCCCGGTCCCTACTGCATCGAGAGCTTCGACCCCCGCGTCGTGGGCATCGTGCGGCGGCAGGCCCCCGGTCTGCTGCGCGGTCAGCTGGCCGACAGCTACCGGAGCTACCGCAAGACCGGTGCGCATCCCGTGCCCGCGTTCGTGTTCTCCCACTGCCTGGGCAACTTTTTGGGGCGGCCTGATTTTATCGCCTGGTGCCCCGAAAAGCGCAACTGGGCCGTGCGTCTCTGCGCGCGCCTGGGTGCCATGATGGTCATGTGGACCGCCCTGCCCGAGCATGACACCCGAAAGCTCGAGGCCGAGAACGACGCGGTCATTTTCCAGTGGTACGCGCCGAAACAGCAGTATAAGTAATGCGTATGGCCGTTGCCATTGCGGGCGGATATTGAATGCGCCCCCACGGATAGGGTGCCGCGTTCCGTCGTAGGGGCACATTCAATATGCGCCCGCCACCCGCCGCGCACGGAACACATAAAACGCGCAGCCCCCGCATACATTGCATTGACAATGTGTGAGGGGGCTGCGCTTATGTTTTTATTTACCGTTACAAAACCCGGTCTGCGGCAGGCGGGCGCGCTGGCTCTGTGCGCCGTCTGCCTGTGCGGCACGGTGGCCGCGGCGGTGCATTTTTCCGGTGGGGCAGTCACGGCGTCCGCCGCGGCGGTGCCGGGCATCGAGACCACGCAGGACATCGGGACTTATTTTACCGGCTACGGCTTTGACACCGACCTGGCCAGTGCGGCGGTGGACAAAGTGAAGATTCCCAAAAAGTGGGACGACAGCTTTGCCGCCTTCAACCAGATCGTGCAGGAAAGCGGCCTTGACCTGGCCGATTACAAGGGCAAGACCGTGGAAAAGTGGACTGTGCTCTGCCCGCAGCTCTCTACGGGCGACCATGACACCTACTGTGTGCTGCTGGTCTACAAGGCTAAGGCCGTGGGGGCATATTTACTGCAAAAGCCGTCCGGCGAGGTGACAGGGCTTATTACTGCCGCCAAGGCCGGCGCCGAAGCCGCTTCGGAGGAGGAAACCGTGGAAATTTCCGCCGACGCCTACCCGGAGGAGTAAACGCTGTGGACGCTGCAAGGGCGGGCATTGCTCGTCCGCGCACACGCCGTAGGGGCGGATTCCATATCCGCCCGCGGAGCTTTACGTCGGCTGCCTTTTATTCATCCAACCACCGTTCCCGCGGCAGCGCAAACACCGCGCCGCAGAGCAGCAGCAGAGCGGGGTCGCTGGTCAGGTGGGTGACCTGGCTCTCCATGTAGCCATAGGCCAGCATGACCAGAAGGCAGGCCACGGCCTGCCACTGCCCGCGTCGGGCATAGCCGTACAGCGCCGTCATCATCAGCGCACAGACCAGCACGACCATCACAGGGCCGGTCAGATAGAGCAGGTACACAAAAATATTGTCCAGCGCGGGCCAGTCCGGGAGCATCTGGCCCGCAATTTTTATGTCGAACACCCGGTATGCCGCCCATGCCAGCGAGATGCGGCAGGTCAGCAGGTCGTCGAGCTTCTTCAGCCAGCCGGGGCCGATGTCGTTGGCCCACGGCCCGATTTTTACAACGAACAGCGGTAAAATATAACTGACCGCAGCCAGCACCGGCACCGTGGCTGCGCAGAGCGCTGCCAGCGGTCTGCTGCCCGGGTGCAGACCCCTGCGGGTGCGCAGCTTTGCCAGTGCCAGCAGCAAAACGAGCAAAAACGTGCAGAGCGCCGCGGACCGGGACTTGGGGCCGACCATCAGGAACACGCCCACGGCGGCCACGCCCGCCAGTTCCGGCCAGGTCAGCCTGGCGCGGCGCAGCAGCACCCACGCCAGCAGCAGGCCGAACATCACCCCGCCGAAGGTGTTGGGGTGGCCGTAGCCGAACATCAGGCGGTAGCTGCCGTTGCGCTCGCTGGCCGCGTCGGGCGCGATGATGCCCGCAAAGTGCAGCAGCTCCACCAGCGCCAGCGTCGGCACGCCGCAGGCCAGAAATGCCTTCATCACACGGCGCAGCGGCACGTCCTTGGCGGCCAGCAGGGCCACGCAAAGCCCCAGCCACCAGATGTTCTGCCCGTTGAAGTAGACCCACCGCGCCACAAAGTACAGCAGCCCGGCGCAGACCATGCTGCGGCCATTGTACTTTGTGCCCAGCAGGATCTTAAAGCCGAAGCAGAGATACATGACCCAGTCCAGCACGGGGGAGACCCGCGTCTGCAGCCAGGGCCAGTTTTCCCGCGCCATGCTGTTGTTGAACACAACGATGAACTCATACACCATCACGCCCAGCAAAAATGCCCATGCACCGTATTTTTGGCGCACCGACGCATAGCGCGTGGTGAACAGCAGCCGTTCCTCGCCCCACCAGACAGCAGGGGCGCGCCTGTGCCGCAGCACGGGCAGAAAATCAAGCACAGCCGCCAGCGCCAGAAACGCCAGCAGCCCATTTGCAAAACCAAACAAAGGGACAAACCTCCCGTTTTCCTTCTTGGCCCCCTCTGCGTGGGGGCTCCGCCCGCAGTCGGTGGGGGAGAGAGCCCTGCGGTAATCCGAAATGCTTCGGGCGGAAACAAGGCTTTTCCAGCCACCCATGCGGGGCTAGTGTGTAAACACATTATAAACATTCCACCCGCCGTTTGACAAGCCTTTTGCAGAATGTTATTCTTATACTGTACAATTATTTCCGGGAGGATGCCCCTATGAACGCAGAGCAATATCGCGCCGTCATCGGGTGGTTCAATGCACGGCCAGCCGCCAAAAAGGCGCTGCGGCTCGTCAGCCGCAGCGCCGTGGCGCTCGTCTACCTGCTGTACCTGGGTATGCTGGCCTGGCTGGCGTGGCACCGGATGGGACAGCTTTGGCCCGCGCTCGTCGTGCCCGCGTCGGCGTTCATCGTCGGCACGCTGGTGCGCAAGCTCATTGACCGCCCGCGGCCCTACACGGCGCTGGGCTTTACGCCGCTTTTCCCCAAGGACAAGACCGGCCAGAGTATGCCCAGCCGCCACTGCTTTTCGGCGGCGGCCATAGCCGGGACGGCGTGGTACGTGCTGCCGCCGCTCGGCGCGGTGCTGGCTGTGCTGGGCGTTCTCATTGCGATTTCCCGCGTCGTGACCGGTGTACACTATATCAGCGACGTGCTGGCCGGTCTCGCATTCGGCAGCGTCTTTGCCGTGCTTGGCTGGAACGCCTTTGTGCTGGCCGCGTCGGCGCTGGGCTTTTACGCCATTATGCTATTATAAAAAGGAACAAACTTATGAAAAAATGGACCGCTGCGGCCCTCGCCGCGCTGACTGCCCTGACCCTGACCGGGTGCAGCTTTCAGGATGTGATGCTCTATCTCTACGGCGGCGACAGCTTTGTGACAAGCGCCGAGCCGGACTACACCACCTGCGACGGCGACAACGGCGTGACCGTCGTCTATGACCAGAACCAATGGGAGCAGCCCGTCATGGCGCAGGACGACACGCTGTCGCTGACCACGGGCAACCAGCTGAGTTACACGGTGGTGCTTTTGCAGACCACCGACACCTACACGGATTTTCTGGCCCAGTCCGGTCAGGAACTGGAGGAGACCACCGGCACGGTCAAGTGTGATTTTGAATTTACCGTGCCCGATGCAGCCGTTGAGGCCGTGCGCTACGACTGCGGCAGCTACCAGACGATCTTTGCGCAGATCGACTACGACTGCGGCGAGACGATCTATGTCACCGCCGCCGCCCGCACCAGCGATTACGATCCGATCATCGCACTTTTGCAGAACGTCTGGCCCACCGGCCATGCCCCGGAAAACGCCCGGACCGCCGATAAAACGACCAAGGCCGTGACCGAGGACGACGTCAACGGGGGCCGGAGCAAGAGTTTGGCGTAAAGGCAAAGCGGCAAAAGCCCCTCCGGTCATCGCTGCGCTCGACCACCTCCCCTTACAGGGGAGGCTTTCCCGCGGGCCTTGCCCGCGCAAAACTGTAAAAAACTCTTGTAGGGGCGAGCAATGCTCGCCCGTGCCCGTTTGTCTTGTAAGCAAACTGCCCCAGAAAATGCGTTGCTGCGGTAAGCTGACGGGCGACCAATGGTCGCCCCTACACACGCGATAAGACAAGAATGATTTTTTTGACGCTCTGCCGCCCGCCGGAGGTCTCTGACCTCCCGCTTTATTTGCCAAATTTACCGGATGAAATTCGTCCGCTTGTCATTCTCCGCCACAGGTGCCGCAATGCCCGCCGCCTTGCCGGCCTCGATGCACCTGAGCATCCACGCCATGTTGCGGCCCAGGTTGCGCATGATCTGCAGGCCCTCCTCGTCGGAGAGAACCTCCTCGGCCTTGCCGCCGTGGACCATCGGCCAGTAGGTAGAGCTAATGAGCGGCATCTCAAAGAACTGCGGCACCTTCTCCATGGCCTCCAGCGCCGTCGTCGTGCCCGCGCGGCGGGCGCTTGTCACGACAGCCGCGGGCTTGTGGCGCAGGTATTTGCCGCCGCTGATGGCCAGCCGGTGCATAAAGCCCAGCATGCTGGCCGCCGCCGTGGCGTAGTGGACCGGCGCGCCGAACACGATGCCGTCGGCCTTCTCGACCAGCGGCAGCACGTCGGCCACAGGGCCGCCGAACACGCATTTGCCAGCCTTGCTGCAGCCGCCGCAGCCCACACAGCCGCCCACCGGCGCAGAGCCGATGTGGAAAATCGTCGTCTCGATGCCCGCTTCGTTCAGCACCTTGGCCATCTCGGTCAGGGCTGCGTTGGTGCAGCCGTTTTTGTGCGGGCTACCGTTGATCAGCAATACATTCATAGTAAGTACCTCCGTTTTGGATTTGCTCTTATTACCATTGTAGCATGCCTTGCAAGCGATGTGCAAGAGAAAGGCCGTTTCCTATGCCAAACACCTGTGTCAATTATGAGAAAAAATGCGGCGGCTGCCCGCTGCTGGCGCTGCCCTACCGTGAACAGCTTGCCAAAAAACAGACCCGCCTGCAGGAGCTGCTGGGCGGGTTTGCCCCGGTCAAGGCCGTGCAGGGCATGGCCGAGCCGCTGCACTACCGCAACAAGGCCATTGCCAGCTTTGCCACCCAGCGAGGCAAACTCGTCTGCGGCCTGTATGCCGAGGGCACCCACCGCGTCCTGCCCGGCGCGGACTGCCTTTTACAGGAGGAAATTTTGAATAAGACGCTCGCCGCCGTGCTGGACGCCGCCCGCGCCTGCCGCTGGACCGCCTACGATGAGGACCGCGGCACCGGCCTTTTGCGCCATACCGTGCTGCGCAGCTCCTGCAGCGGTAAGGTGCTGGTCACGTTGGTCACGCCCGGCCCCGACCTGCCCGGCAGCAAGAATTTCTGCACGGCTCTGCGCAAAAAAGCGCCTTGGGTCGTCAGCATCGTGCAGAATATCAACCCCACCCGCTCCAGCGCCGTGCTGGGCAGCCGCGAGAAAACGCTCTACGGCCCCGGCTTTGTGCTGGATACGCTGTGCGGCACGCAGTTTGCCATTTCGTCCCGCAGCTTTTACCAGGTCAACCGCACACAGACCGAGGTTTTGTACAAGAAAGCGCTGGAGCTTGCCAAGCTGACGGGCCGCGAGACGGTTATTGACGCTTACTGCGGCATCGGCACGATTGGCCTCTGCGCTGCGCCGCTGGCCAAACAGGTCATCGGTGTTGAGCGCAACCCCGCCGCCGTGAAGGACGCCGCCGCCAATGCCCGCCGCAACAAAATTGCAAATGCCCGCTTTGTCTGCGCCGACGCCACCGAATGGATGGCCGCCGCGGCCGGGGAGGGCCTGCACCCGGATGTAGTGTTCCTTGACCCGCCCCGCGCGGGCAGTACGCCGGAGTGCATCGCGGCAGTCAACAAAATGAAGCCGCGCCGCGTCGTCTACGTCAGCTGCGACCCCGAGACCCTTGCCCGCGACGTCGCCGCCTTCACCCGCCTCGGCTGGCGCGCCGCCAAGTTCTGCCCGGTAGACCTGTTCCCGCAGACGAAGCATGTGGAGACGGTTGTCTTGCTTTCCAAGGGCGAGGTCGACTCGAAAAAGATTCGGGTTGAGTTCTCTTTGGAAGATATGGATATGTCCGAATTTCAAGATGGGGCAACCTACACCCAGATTAAGGACTATGTGCTGGAGCATAGCGGGTTAAAGGTATCCAACCTGTATATCTCACAAATTAAGCGAAAATGTGGGATTGGGGTTGGTAAGAACTATAATTTGCCGAAGTCCGAGGATTCCAGACAGCCGCAGTGCCCACCGGAAAAAGAGAAAGCAATCCGAGAAGCATTCAAATATTTTGGGATAATCTAACATCCCGCAGAATGGAGGTTTCTTATGGATAGATTGGTTTCTTGTGAGTTCAACATGGATACTGCCTGTGTAGAGCTGAAATTCTTTGATGGTAGTATGATTGCGATTGATACGATTGCGGTTGAGAACGAGGTTGCCGACAATATGTATCAGAGGTCGGAACTGGATTATCTGATTTACAATGACCCGATTGGATATGCTGATTTGATATTGAACGGAGATTCCAAAACCTATTTGAAAAACTGTTACAGAGTATAAATCTGTGGATACGGCGATTGGAGCGATTTGCCTGGCTCACTAAACCTCTAAGCCCATAGTTATTGGCTAAGGCAGATATTCAACTTTAATTTTAGAAAACATAAATAAAGGCTATCCAATCTTTTTGACTGGGTAGCCTTTGAAAGTTTTGCTCTTTCTACTTTTTAAGAATCAATTTATGAATGACCATGCCGATTATCAAACCAAAGGATGATACTGCCAAATACCAAAGCGAATGTATCAATGCTGTCTCGTTATAGTATATAAACACAGATGGCACAAATGTAATTGCTATGATTATTGGATACAAGTACTTTACTTTCAGATTTGAAATGCTGCCAATTAGAATTGAAAGCAATAATGTTGCTAAAATAAGCAAAACTATCATTCCCATAACGTCTGTTGGTCCTGCAAATAATGGAAATACATAAAACATAAATAATTGAATTAAGAGTATTAGTATCTCCTTCAAGTATTTCTTCATAATCAAAACACCTCCGTTCATATAAACTCTTTTTTATTTCATTTTGCAAAGATTATCTTGATTTGCAGTTTGTCATTGTTGTAGATTGCTCCAATACTTCCGCCCATACGCTCAATCAGCAGCTTGGCGATGGACAATCCCAAACCGGTTGAATTGCGACTGGCTTCTACTGTATAGAAACGGTCAAACAATCTGCCGACCGTCACATAATTCAGATTGTGCGCCGTGTTGCTGAATGTAACACAGCCGTTCTTATCCATGACTACGGACAGATCGCCGTCAGAGTATTTCAGCGCATTGCTGATAATGTTGGAAAAGATACGGTTGACCGCACCTGCATCCAGTTCACGGAAAACCGGTTCCTCCGGCAATTCGATTTCCGGTTGGATGCCTTTTTCCTGCATGACCGCATAGAAAGACAGCAGACTTTCCTCCAATGCCCGGACAACATCCATACGTTCTGGTTTCAGTTCCTGAAAAGAAGTAACCACACTATATCTGAATAGTTCTTCGGTTAGATTTTTTAAAACATCTGTTCTGTTTTGGATTTGAGAAAGATAGCAGTGTACCGTTTCGCTTTTTTCCTCTCGTTCCAATAGGTCAAGATAACCGTTTATCGCCGTAAGCGGAGTTCTCAGGTCATGGGAAATATTGGTGATAGCTTCTTTCAGTTCCAGATCGCCCTGTTGGTAACGATGGCGTTCCTTGCGGAGCAATCGAAGCTGGATATTAATCTCCGAAGCCAGTTTTCTCAGATGAGGGTCGCTGGAAGAAATATCAATCAGAGTGTTTGTGTCGGAGGAAAGACGTTCCTGGAATTCTGTATGAATTTCATCAATACTTTTTTCTATAAAAATAATCTTTGTGATTAGAAAAAATACAACAATTAGCAAAATACAACACAAAATCCAAGGGAACATCTTTCTACCTCCTTACTTTAGGTTCTTTTTCTTAAAGGAACGACTTCCTATAAGAGATGTTGAAAAAATTACAAACGCAGAGCACAATGGAAGAAAAATCAGGTGTTCCACCCCTTCTTCGCAAAGAATTACACCTTGTCCTCCAGGTGTCAGACAGATAAGAAATTCCAGCAGGATACGAAATGTTCCACCGATGAATTTGATATTTTGGGGATGCCATCGCACAGTTGGGTCTGTATCACTCCACATCCATCCATCCAATAACTCTGGTTCTGCAAAACGATCATAAAGGAGCATCCCGATTATGACCATTGCAGCTACAGCTCCCAGACAAAGAAGTGTCGCTGAGTTTTTGTTCTCCGCCAGACTTGCCAACAGACAACATACGCTGGAGAGTGCAACGACCATCAAAAGGCTTGAAAAAATATAAAATGCCATCTCTCCCAAAGAGAGGTTCAGGCTTGCCGTACCCAGTAGCGGAATACCCAGCATCCCATTAACTATCAACCAGATTAGTGCAGTACTCAGTCCAGCACATATGGTCAGGAGAAGATTGGAAAAATAAACTTCTTCACGAGTGTGTCCGCAGATTAGTTTATTGCGCAGAGTTCCATATTCATAGTCTGTTCCCCACAAATATGCGGCAAATACGGCGATAAATGGTCCCATCAGGGGTGAATATCCAAAAAAACGGGCGACCAGCTTATAGATGTATGCATTAGTCAAATTCGTCTGGAAGTAACCGTTGAGGATGATGAATGCGGAAAGCAATACAGCAATCACTAATTCTATTCGAATCATTTTTTTATTCTCTGTACGGTAAAAGGCTGCTCGAAAAAGTTTACGCATTATTATCACCTCCAACCAGAGAGATGTAATAACTCTCCAAACTTTCATCTTTTTCCTGCATAGACAGCACTTCGCAGTTTTCCTTTGCCAGTACAACGGTCAGCTGTGTCACATTGATCTTTGCGAACACATCGGCTGTTGTTGCGGAGATAATTTTATATTCCAGATTCATGGAATCCAGCACACGAGCCAGAGTAGAAGTATCGGTCACTTCCATGCGGACACACTTGCGGCAAACTGTGTCCAGTTCTTCTGCACTCAGTTCCTTCACCATGCGACCATTATCAATGATACCGTAATGAGTAGCCAGACGGGAAAGTTCATCCAGAATGTGACTGGAAATAAGAACTGTAATCTGTTTTTCTCGGTTCAACTTCAAAATCAGTTCTCGCATTTCCACAATACCCTGAGGGTCGAGACCATTTACAGGCTCATCAAGAACAAGAAAGTCGGGATCACCGGCTAATGCGATAGCGATGCCCAGACGCTGCTTCATACCGAGGGAGAAGTTCTTCGCTTTTTTCTCTCCCGTGTTGTCGAGACCTACCAGCTTCAACAATTCCTGAATACAATCAAATGATGGCAGACCAAGAATGAGATACTGGTGCTTCAGATTTTCCTCCGCAGTCATATCCATGTAGATGGACGGTGTTTCCACCACAGCACCCATGCGACGGCGGGATTTGATAATATCCTTGCTGTCATTGCGGATGCCGTACAGAGAAAAGCTACCGGAAGTCGGTTCCTGCAATCCGCAGATCAAGCGGATCAGGGTTGTCTTACCAGCGCCGTTCTTTCCCACAAAGCCATAGATGGAACCTTTGGGAACATTCATAGTAAGACCATTCAATGCCTGAAAGTTTTTATACTTTTTTGTCAGGCTGTTTGTTTGCAAAATATAGTTCATATTGTATTACCTCCTTTGCTGACCTAAGTTTACAAAACAAAAGTCAAGAAAGTGGTCAAGAAAAACGTCAAGATTTGGTCAAGATTTTTTGTTCTGCCAATTTGAAACCAATTCCCCAGACTGTTTCGATATAGTCTACACCGCTGACATCCTGCATCTTTTTACGAAGATTGCTGATGTGCTGCTTCAAAGAACGCTCGGTGCAGTCGGGTGTGTCCAGACTGATTCTGTCAAGCAGGACACTCTTTGAAATTACCTGTTTGGGATTTTCCATCAGCAGTTTTAAGATGGCATACTCCGTTCGGGTCAGCTTCACAGGCTGCTCCTGTACTGTCAGAGAAAGGGAAACCATATCCAAAACCAAATCGCCAACGGAAAGAGATTTGGTTTCGCCATGTTGTTCTGCCTTGCGGAGCTGAACAGTGATACGGGCAAGAAGCTCCTTTGTATCAAAAGGCTTGGTCATGTAATCTGCCGCACCGCCCAGCAGAAGATTTACCTTGTCTTGCACATCTACTTTTGCGCTGAGAACGATAACAGGAATGTTCTCAATGTGGGGCAGAACTTCCTCGCCAGACAATCCCGGCAACATCAGATCCAGCAGCACCAAATCGGGCTTGTTTTGTGAAAGAAGATATAACGCTTCTGTGCCGGAGTATGCACGAAGAACAGAATAGCCCTCTTGCACCAGCACTTCTCTCAGCATATCTCCAATATGAATATCATCATCTATGATTGCGATTGTTTTCATTCTCGTTCCTCGTCAATTTCCTTTTATAGTTCAAACGCTACTATCGTTTCCTTTGGCAACTTCTCGTTTTCGCAGTTTAGAAGGTAGGCTATTGCCTTGTTCGCAAAGCGGTTTGTTTTCATTGTATCCCAATCGGCAAGTCGGACTATTTCTGATGTGCCGTTCTCAAAATCAAATGAAATCTGGCCCCATTCGCCGTCGCAGTCTGCTTGGTATTCGTAGATTGCGGTGGCGATTTTCTTTTTTCGTTTGGTCTTGGATTTCTGTTTCAAGCGGACAGCATGGATTGCGCCCTCGGCAACCAACAATTCTGTCAGTTTGTCCACTGCTCTGCGGTAGGCTCGCTCCGCACCGCTGGCAGTGCTGCCCTCAAACATTACAGCCAGTTCCTCAAAGGTGGGACGGCCTTTCCATGAGCCGACATGCCCGCAGGTCATGCAGATTGCCAGCCGCTTTTCAAGCAAGGTCTGTTCCCGGTAGTTCAGCTTATCAAAAGCTCGCTGCACCTTTTCTGCCTGTATGCCGTTCCAGAGGATGTCGGAGTAGTTCCAAGTATCATCAAGAGCAACATCTTCGCCCGTTTCCTCGCCGTCCTCATCTGTCACATAGAATGGTTGCTGATTGCGGATACCTCGAACAACTCTCAGATATTCTTCCGCAAGGGCAAAGTCACAGTTATACTTTTTGGAAAACTCGCTGACCGCATCCTTGGTGTTATGGTACAGCCAAGCCATTGACCGCACCATTTTATAATTGGTCAGAGAGGATACCGACCATTTTTCTTCGCCCATGCGGAAGCGGAGCATAGCATCCCGGATGAACGGGAAAATGTATGTAGCATACTCCGCACCCTTGGCAGGATCATAGTCCATCAGCTTTTGGAGCATTTGTTCCCTGCAGGAGAGCTTTATATCTATAAAACGGTCTGTATCGTACAGATCGCCGCCATCCACACCCCAAAAGCCTTTGATGCGCTTATTGAGCTGTGGCTCATAATGGTGGAGGAAGAACGAGAAATATATCAAATTCTTTTCCCGCAAGGCAGACAGGATATATTCATTCAGACTGCCCACCGCTGGCGGCTCCGGTTCCAGTTGGAAGATGCGCTCTGCCATATAGGGAATGATACCATCACCGTGCGGATTGACAGCGTATTTTGGTATGTATCCGGTCATATTCCATGTAAAATCACTTAGCATAGCGCACCTCCTTTCAACGTCCAATTTCAAATTTATTTCTTTTTCTTACTCGCAAAAATTGCAATTATACAGAAAACCAAGAAAAACAAAAATCCTATTTTCATTGACTGTTCCTCCTAACAAATTCAAATGCACTTTTGGGCTTCTTTCTTCAAAGCAACCTGTTCCATTTCTTTCTCATAAGTTCCCTTGGCATAAGCGACATTACTTTTTGCCCGGAGCATCTTATCTTTCGCCAGTTTCTTCATAACCTCTGCTAAATCCTCATCCAGTTTGCCACGCTTGATATAGCGGTTTATGGTATTCAGCCGCTTTTCGTATATCTGGATAACAGGATGATCGTCTGCAAGCTCCCGTTGTTCTCTGCCTTTCAGATTGCCGATCTGTCGGCAGGTGCGGTGTAGCTTGTCCCCCGGCGCATAGCCGCCGCAGTATTTGGTGTGCCTTGCGTTGGTTGTCAGAAACCATTTGCCGCAAATTTTACATTTCTTCGGTGCATGACCGACACACAAGCCCTCAAAGAGATCAGACCGGAACATCCCCACAAAGGATACATAATGGATTCGCTTGACGAGCTTTGCAACTTTTTCGCCGGGACGGATGACCGATACATACTGAACGGAATTGTTCAGGGTAGACATCCAGGCATTGCCCTCCGTGATAGAGAACTCCGGCGGGAAATAGCTGCCGAACATTCTGGCGAAGCCCTCTGCGGTACGGTCTGCTTCATTTCCGTCTGATTTTTCCGCAAAATCAAGCATTGCGGTTTGGTATTCCCCAAGGGAGTATGCCAGATGCCCGAATACAGCAGTATATCGTTGGAGCATCATTGCATCGGCATAGTTCGGGATTTCTTCAAACTGCAAGGAATTAGTTGCGGCTTTTATGGCAAACTCCATATATTTCAGCGCATTGTCCGCAGTAAAGACTTTTTCAATCCGTTCTCTATGTTTTGGAATATTCATATTGGAGAACGGCGGCGTTTCGCTGAGAATATCCACCATTGTCAGCACAGCTTCCTTTGCCATAGGAAAGAGTGCGGAAGCATCCTGTCCGGCGTTTAACATTCCAAGCAGTAGATTGATTTTCTCGCATTGCTCGTTCATTCTTGCGAGGGTATCCGCAGGAACATTCAGCGCATCACAGGCAAGAGTACCGATAGGAAATATTTTGCCCTCATATATGACCGTATCCTGCCAAAAATCCAATGTCATCAGTTCTTGATTCATGCTTGCCCTCCTGTCCTGTTTTTTCACTTTTCTAATTATACCATGCAAATGTGAAGAAATCTACATCATCAGATAAGTTGTCCTGTTTTTTGAAACAGGATTGTCCTGTCATTAGCCTGTTTTTTGAAAAATCCGTCATAACCATAATAGAAGGAGCGAAGCACCTGCCAATCACGGCGGGTGCTTCGTGCTTTCCAGAATATTATGAACGGAGGGTTTTCTATGACAATCTATGAAACCATCAAGGCGGCAATCAGCGTCAAGCAAGCCGCCGAACACTACGGGCTGAAAGTGAGCCACAACGGCATGGCTTGCTGCCCGTTCCACAATGACAGGCATCCGAGCATGAAGCTGAATGAAGATTATTTCTTCTGCTTCGGTTGCGGAGCCAAGGGAGACGTGATCGACCTTGTGGCAAAGCTGTTCAATCTGAGTAACCATGAAGCAGTGCAAAAGCTGGCTGCGGACTTTGGGCTTGACCCGAAACCGCCCACTGCCGCAGCTATGGTCAAGCCAAAGCGTCCCTATATCCGTCAGTTCCGGGAGGATGAAATGCTGTGTTTCCGGGTGCTGACGGATTATCTGCATCTGTTGGAGGATTGGAAAGTGCGCTATGCACCAAAGACACCGGACGAGCCTTATGATGACCGTTTTGTGGAAGCCTGCCAGATGCACTGCCATATCGAATATATGGCAGATGTGCTGACCGTGGGCGAATTGGAACAGCGTGTAGCTGTTGTGGACAAACTGATGAAGGACGGGTATATCGACTTTCTGAAAGAGTACACTGCACGAAAGAAAAAGGAGGTGGCACACCATGGCGAAGAACCGGAAAACGCCTGATATGAATTTGCCTGTCTGGTTTGATGGGCAGAATATCAATGAAGCTCTGTTTTGTGAAGAATTTCTGCAAGAGAGCAGAATCATCTTTGCAAACAGGGCTTTCTTTACGCCCAATGGACGGGTAACGGATGATATTGTCCTGCGGGGCGAGGTCTACGAAAAGCTGAAAAGCTACACCATCAGCAGCGTACCGCAGAAGATCAAAAACATCATGGAATTGCTGAAACTGGAAGCCATGGTTGAGGATCTTCCTCCCCAGCCTGACCGCATCCATGTTGCCAACGGAACGCTCATGCTGGATGGAAGATTTATCGAGGGGAAAAAGGAAATCGTACAGAGCCGCTTGCCTGTTTCCTACAATCCAAACGCTGCTGCACCTGCTCTGTGGCTGAACTTTTTGGACGGTTTGCTCTATGAAGAAGATATTCCCACCTTGCAGGAGTTTATCGGCTACTGCCTGATTCCCTCCAACAAGGGGCAGCGCATGATGGTGATTAAGGGCAACGGCGGCGAGGGCAAATCTCAAATCGGTGCAGTGCTGTCCACCATATTCGGCACGAATATGAAAGACGGCAGTATCGGTAAAATTTCCGAAAACCGCTTCGCCCGTGCCGATCTGGAACACATCCTGCTGTGCGTGGATGATGATATGCGGATGGAAGCTCTGCGCCAGACCAACTATGTAAAATCCATTGTAACCGCACAGGGCAAGATGGATTTGGAACGCAAAGGTAAACAGAGCTATCAGGGCTGGATGTTCGCCCGGTTGATGGCATTCAGCAATGGCGATCTGCAAGCCCTGTATGACCGTAGCGATGGTTTTTACCGTAGACAGCTTGTGCTGACTACCAAGGAAAAGCCCGTGGACAGAGCCGACGATCCCGATCTTGCAGAGAAGATGAAAGCCGAAGCCGAGGGGATTTTCCTCTGGGCATTTGAAGGCTTGCAGCGGCTTGTTGCCAACAACTTTAAGTTTACGGAGAGCGACCGCATCCGTGAAAACCGGGAAGCGGTCAAGCGTGACAATAACAACATTTTTGACTTCATGGATTCCGAGGGATATATCCGGCGCAAGGCGGATGCGTCCATCAGTTCCAAGGACTTTTACGCTATCTATCGCCTGTGGTGTGAGGAAAACTCCCTTGCCCCTCTGAAATCCCGCAGCTTCAGCGATGCCATGGTTGCCAATGCAAAGAAATTTAATTTGGAGCATTGCAACAACATCACCAACTCAGCCGGACGGCGGGTATGGGGATTTATGGGTGTGGAAGCTGTGGCACGACCTAATATAAACGGGTTTTACGACGTTTCGCCATGTACGTACGTACCGGAGGAATGGCAGGACTGATTCCTGTCTTTCGTTTTCTGTATGTATGTACACAGCGTTTTACCTGTTTTCCTTTTTTATAGGAATAATCAGCTGTCAGAACTGACCTGTTTTCGGGCATTGAAAATCAATGGTAATGGAAACAGCAAAGTTCTTGACCGCAGGACGAAACCATTTCACCAAATCGTGCTTCTCCAAACCATGCACCCAGTTTACGAAACAATGGGTGTTTTCACTGTTTCAGACAAAATCCCACGGAACAGCAAAGTGGGATATATGCCTGTATGGACAGAGTATCGCACTCACAAAATGAAAGCGATTTTGGAGAAAGCAGATTTTTCACTGTTCGGTGCATCTGCTCCGCTTTGGGGAGTAGCCTTTGCACCGAATTGTAAATCAAAAATATGGAGGAATTTACAATATGAATGTACGCAACGAAATCAAGGCACAGATCATCCGTGCCGGAATGACTATGCAGGAAGTAGTTGACCTGCTCTCGGACGAGTACGGTTGGAGCGACAGCGTTTCCAACCTGTCCGCAAAATTACAGCGGGAAAGCATCCGATACAAGGAAGTATTGGAGCTTGCCGATGTGCTGGGATACGACATCGTATGGCAGCAAAGACGGGAGAAGTGATGCCCCGGCAACATCCCCTCGTAGTTCCCGTCCCCATAGGCACACCGCAGTGCTGTCTATGGATGGCAGTGAAAGATACGCTTTTCGCTGCCGCCGTCTGCAAAGAGAAGTTCACCGGAACAGCTTCATGCAGACGGGCTGACCATGGGAAAAGTTGCAGACATTTTCGCATTGGTCAGCAGAGGTTGCCGCAGCAACCGCACTCCCCCTCGGGAGAGCCCTCGGAGAGCCCACGGCACTTTGCAGCCAGTATGGATGAAAGTGTTATAGTGGGTTATTACACTTTGAAAAAGTGCCTCTCCGCAGCTCCCCGCTGTCTGCAAATTTTAAGGAAAGGACAAAAAATCTATGGCAAGAAATGATGGAATAGACCGCACCGTAGCCCGGAATCAGGACTTACCGACACCGGACGATGTGGCAAAAATACAGGAACACAATGAGCGAGAAAAGGACAGTTACAGCAATCAAGACATTGTGCCGGAACGCACTCCGCTGAATGTTCACTTCAAGACTCCCACCGATGATTATGTGAAAATGTTTGAGCAAATGGAACAGGATGGCGTGATCTCCACCAGAGGTCTGAAACCGGATGCCATCAAATACGGCGAGTTGGTTTTTGATGTGAACTCCGCTTATTTCTACAACCACGGCGGCTATGAATTTGCAAAACAGTTTTATGCTGATGCCTATAAAGCCGCCGTGGAGATCGTAGGCGGTGAGCAGTATATCCTCTCTGCTGTGATGCACGCCGATGAGCACAACCGGGCAATGTCCGAAGCTCTTGGCGAGGATGTGTACCACTATCACCTCCATGTGGTTTATATTCCGGTAGTGGAAAAGCAGATCCTTTGGTCGAAGCGATGTAAGGATGAAGCTCTCCGGGGAACGGTAAAGGAAACGATCACACAAGTCAGCCGAAGTAAGAAATGGGACTCCAAACCGGTGCTTGACGAGGACGGAAATCCCAAGCTCAATGAAAAAGGAAAAAAGATTTTAAGGTCATCCTACAGCGTGTTGCAGGATGACTTTTTTAATTTCATGCGTGCTGCCGGATATACCGATGTGGAGCGTGGAGAGCGTGGCAGCACCGAGGAACATCTGACGGTGACACAGTTTAAGGTGCAGGCGGAACAGCAGCGTTTGGAAGCTGTGACAGGACAGGTGGCACAGGCAGAACAGAGTTTGGAGGATGCTAAAGCTGCTACGGAAAAGCAGAAAAAGAAACTGGAAGCTCTGCAAAAGGAAACCAAGGCAGCAAAGGCCATTGCACTTACGGTGCAGGATATTGAAGCGATGGGCAAGAAAGCCACGTTCGGAAACAATATCACGCTGACACCGGATGAATGCGACACGTTGAAACGCTATGCCACCAACGGCATTCTCTTTCATGCAGAGAATGAGCGATTGAAAGGGAAACTGGAATCTGCTCAAAAGTCTGCATCCATTTGGAAGCAGCGATGTGAAGAAGCGAATAAAAAATATCAAGAGTTGAAGCAAAAAGCCCAGCCTTTCCTGGATGCACTGGAAATTGCATCCGAAAAGGTTCGGGCTTTTATCAATTCCATCCTCGCCAGAGGAAAGGAAACACAGGAACACAAAGCACCTGCCCGTAAGCGTGGACAGGACATGGAAATTTGATGGAGGTAACTGCCTATTGAAGAAATATTATGAGGATGCAAAATATAATGCGGCATTTGTCCGCTGTATGGATGTTATGAGCCAGATGCTCCAGAAATATGGACATCAGGTTTTGGATAAATTGGAACAGGATGCCCCTCAGAAAGTGGAGCATTCCAAGGAAAGTAATCAAGCACAGCCTTTGACGAATAAGGCTGCGTAAAAATTTACAATTTACACGTTGCGTATTCACTGCGGCTATGCTATAATGATTACGCAACGTGTATTTTTGTTTTTTATGGAGAAAAGACAGATGGATTGTAAGAACAGAATTATCAAGTTGCGGGAAAGCACAGGACTGAACCGGAAAGATTTTTGCAAGCTCGTCCATATCCCTTACCGGACTATGACCGAGTGGGAATTGGACAACCGCCATGCACCGGATTATGTGCTGTGGCTTTTGGAGTATTATATCCGCAACGAAGGACTTGTGGTAAAAGAAATGAATGAGGGAGGTGGAGATTCTGAAAAAGAAACAACTTAAATGCTATCTTTATACAAGAGTGTCCACCTCTATGCAGGTTGACGGGTACAGTTTGGATGCCCAGCGTGACAAGCTGCGGAAGTATGCGGCATACGAGGATATGATTATTGCCGGGGAGTATTCTGACGAAGGCTTTTCCGGCAAGAACATCCAAGGGCGGCAGGACTTCCAACGGATGCTGAACGATATCCAGGACGGCAAAGATGATGTTTCTTATGTGCTGGTCTTTAAGCTGTCCCGATTTGGCAGAAATGCGGCGGATGTTCTGAACTCTTTGCAACTCATGCAGGATTTCGGTGTCAATCTGATCTGCGTGGAGGATGGCATTGACAGCTCCAAGGATGCAGGAAAGCTGATGATCTCTGTGCTGTCTGCGGTGGCAGAGATTGAGCGAGAAAATATCCGCACACAGACAATGGCAGGACGGGAGCAAAAGGCTCGTGAGGGCAAATGGAACGGCGGTTTCGCTCCCTATGGATACAAATTGGAAAGCGGAAACCTTGTCATTGCGGAGGATGAAGTGGAAGTAATCCGTGTTATTTATGACCGCTACATCCATACCAATGAGGGCGTTGCCGGAGTTGCTAAATATCTCAACCGCAACGGGTTTGTGAAGAAGCTGCGGCAAAATAACACCATCCCCGGATTTTCAAGGAACTTCGTGCAGGACGTACTGGATAATCCCGTTTATATGGGTAAAATTGCTTATGGCAGACGGAGAACCGAAAAGAGGCAAGGTACAAGAAATGAGATGCACGTGGTCGAGCAGTCGGAGTTCCCTGTTTACGATGGTCAGCATGAAGCCATCATTTCCGAAGAAGATTGGTATCTGGCACAGGAAAAGCGCAAGATCAATTCCTTTAAGCGGGAAAAGGTCAACAA
>OOCB01001046.1_pt1 | contig 39631 bp, 33 predicted proteins | sample 1671351 | NCBI WGS metagenome assembly OOCB01 (sample SAMN06348148, study PRJEB24527) | human gut metagenome | biome: human gut; feature: ankylosing spondylitis patient; material: feces | host: Homo sapiens | place: China | collected 2015-10 | reverse complement strand
TAATAAATCATTATAATTATAGTTTATGATTTATTTGAATAAAATCTAATTTCAATAATATAATTTAAAAAGTATCAATGTAGTTAAATGAATATATATGTTTTCCCTTAATTTTTATATCCGTTTTAAAATGAGGACATTAATTTTTAGCTGATACATGGCTTTTCTAACTTAAAATCACTAAAATGACCATCTATTAACGGTATTTACGATCAGAGTACTTGATAACCTCAGTAGAAAAACAAAAAAAGAATGAAAAGAAAAATGGTTAGTATATCATATCCTTCATGTTTTTAAAAAGCCTGAAATAAGTTCTGATAGACACTAACAAGAGATAAATATGTAACACCCATACATTGACCAGTAGTCTAAACTTACTTTGCCAACTAATGCCGTCTGACCTCCGAAACTAGCAACAATCTATCAGGAATTGACCGGTACACGTTCTTCTGTAGCAACCATTTTTTTCAACTGACGGTACACATAGATAAAGGCTGGAACCAGGAAGAAATTGGCAAACAGCCAGGCTGTCGGATCACCGAAACAAACACCCCAAAATTTCCATATCGGTACGAGAACAAGACTGACCAACGCACGAGCAATCATTTCTGCCACTCCGGAAAACATAGACAAACGCGTATAACCAGCTCCCTGAATACTATATCGGAGAATACTCAGTGATCCCAACAAGATAAAGAAAGAGGTATTGATATGCAGAAACAGCACGGTATCCTCCATTATCTCAGTCTCATCCGGTGAAATAAACAATAAAGCAAACTTATCTGCCAACCCCCACATTATAATAGCAATCGAAACGGAATAAATAACCATCATCAGAGTTGCCGACTTAATACCCATCCAGATACGATCAGGTTTTCCAGCACCGTAGTTCTGCCCGGAATACGTAGCCATGGCCATTCCCAAAGCATCCAACGGGCACATCACGAACATTTTGATACGCATTGCTGCGGTAAAGGCTGCAACACAAGCTGTTCCCAATGCATTGTTCGCACTCTGCAACATGATACTCCCAATGGCTGTTATAGAAAACTGCAACCCCATCGGCACCCCGATAGACAAAAGCTGACCAGCCAAACTTTTCCGAAAAAGACGGTCGGACGGTTCCGTTTTCAAAATATCAAATTTACGATACATATAAATGTAGCACAGAATAGCCGAAAATCCTTGAGAAACAACTGTTGCAATTCCTGCACCTGCCACCCCCCATCCTAACGTAAGGATACAAAATAAATCGAGTATGATATTCAATACAGTTGACAGTAACAGAAACCAAAACGGAGTTTTACTATCTCCTAACGCACGGATAATACAGGAAAACAAATTATAGAAAAACGTACACGGTACACCTATAAATGTGATCAGCAAATAAACATAAGCTCCCTCAAAGATATTTTCAGGGGTCTGCATGGACCTTAAAATAAAGCCACACAGCAAGCTTGTGATAAGCGCGACAGCCACAGACATCACCGCAGCCAGTTTCAAACTGACCGATACATAACGCCTCATCGTCACATAATCATGAGCACCGAATTTCTGAGCCACAGGAATACTGAAACCACCGCAACATCCGTTACAGAACCCCAATATAAGAAAAACCACAGACGTACTGGCTCCTACAGAAGCCAATGCATTAATACTCAAAAACTTACCTACAATTGCTGCGTCTACCAAAGAATATGTCTGCTGTAACAAATTACCCAACAACAAAGGAAAAGTAAAATTCAAAATCAAAGGCAGACTTGGTCCTGATGTCATATCTCTCAACTGTGCCATAAATACCCCTTTCTCGTTATCCACAAATACAATAAGTGTACAAAATTACACTAAAGTTGCGTAACGAAAGGGAATCACTACGTTAAATAAGGTAATATAAATCGCTTTTCCCCTTAAACCGACTGGAAATAAGACAGTTTTTATGTATAAAACAAACATAAAAACCATTTTCAAAGTTCTTTTCTTTGAATAAAACGATTAATGCCCCACTTCGATTTTCAACTTCTTATTATGTGCAGTTTAGCTAATTTTGCGTATTTTTGTAGAGAAGTTTTAATTGCAAGTAACAGAATGACACAAGATACAACAACAGATATTCAAGCACTGACCATCAAATCTTTGATTTAACGATAGATTCCTCTCCTGTTTTCTCATTGATAACTCATAGAACAGAACATACAAAATAGAACCGAGGAAATATTACGCCCGCAAAAGATACCGACAAGAATGAATGACATATTATAAATGATGGGAGCAAAATGATATGGACAACATGCATCTATTGACACTATATTATCTGATAGCCATTAATTTCATCACCTTTATCGTGTATGGTATAGATAAGTATAAGGCAAAAAAAAGCAAATGGCGCATACCGGAAGCTACACTTCTGCTGATAGCCGTCATTGGCGGCAGCATCGGCGCATGGACTGGTATGAAAGTATGGCATCATAAAACCATGCATAAAAAATTCAAGTATGGTATACCGATCATACTGGTTCTGCAATGTATTCTCTTCATCTATTTACATACTCTCCAAGCATCATGAGATAATGTGGAAAAAACAATAATAAATTATGAGATTAGAAGAAGCCATAGTATATGTCATAGTAAAGCGGAATGGCGGCATGACGACTGACCAGATAGCTGATAGCATCAACCGCCTGAGACTATATCTACGGCGGGACGGACAACCTGTAACCAGCAAACAAGTATACGCCACGATTTGTCGTTTTCCCGAAATTTTCACAAAGGAATCTGGCAGAATAATGTTACTTATATAAAAACAAAAAAGTATGATTGCACCTAAAATAGATTTTTCCGATCGGGAAGAACGCATCGCCTTCATCAGGGAACGGTTCAGCTGCAAAGCGCCTGCCTGCGGAGGCTGTGGCAGCTGTAACATGCCCGATGGTTTGTCAGCCATGGACACATTTGCCGATTACATCGAAGGTAAAAAAGAATTTGTCACTATCGCCTCACGACTTTGGAGTAACAAATAAATACTCCCCCAATAATGGAACTAGAAGATACAATTTATCATATATGGATCGGCGGCTCTTGTGACTATGGACACAAGGAGCGTGCCGGCGGTGCAGCCGTTATTATAGAACACAATAGAAACATCATCTGTCGTGATGTCATCTGCGACATGCACACCACAGAGTTTCGCATGATACTCACTCTGATGATCAAAAAGATGAAGGAACTTCCTGAAGGATCAGACCTGCTTTTTCTGACCAACGCCGCCTATATTCAGAATTTTGACAAATCCCCCACTGCCAAATCAGCCAATCCGGATCTGATTCTTCAATGCATTGAGGAAAAACAACGCCATCATTCTGTCACGGTCAGAATCGTTCCCTACCATAAAAGTCCGCTACTCATAGAAACACATGATATGGCTACAGCAGCGATGACTGAAATCAGAAAAAAATATCATCATAAGAAACCTAAAGTATGACATCATATATAAATGGATATCTTACCTTGGCTGTTTCTAAAAGACGTGTCATCGTCTTCCGACCATTCAATAAAACCATTATAATCAACAGATCAGATACACACATTAGAACTCAGTCTGATATCAAAAACATAACCATCCCCTTATTGTCCAATTACGTTCTTCCATCTTCAGTCAAGTAATTTGGGTATAAAAAACCATAATTGGGGTATCCATTCTTATCTTAACAAGACGTATTTTTGCACCGTGAATCATTTCATCATTGATTGATAACCCGTAAAATATATTTTTATGTATCTGGAACAAATTAATTCACCGGCTGACATAAAAAAAATGTCAGTAACAGAAATGAACGAACTAAGTCATGAGATACGGCAAGCTTTGCTTCAGAAACTGAGTAAACACGGAGGACATTTCGGTCCTAACTTTGGAATGGTCGAAGCAACCATTGCCCTGCATTATGTGTTTAACTCGCCGGAAGACAAAATTGTATTCGATGTATCCCACCAAAGTTACACTCATAAAATACTGACCGGACGTAAGGCTGCTTTTCTCCATCCGGAACAATATGATGAAGTTTCAGGCTATTCTGAACCGACAGAAAGTAAACATGATCACTTCGTTATTGGACATACATCGACGTCTGTCAGTCTGGCTGGCGGTCTGGCCAAAGGTAGAGACCTGACCGGACAAGGCGGAAATGTGATTGCCGTTATCGGAGACGGTTCGCTCAGTGGAGGGGAAGCTTTGGAAGGTTTGGATTATGCTGCCGAACTGGGTTCGAATTTCATCATTATCGTTAATGACAACCAGATGTCCATTGCAGAAAACCATGGAGGACTTTATCGTAACCTGCAGGAACTACGTGAAAGCAACGGACAATGTGCCTGCAATCTTTTCCGTGCCATGGGACTGGATTATCTCTATGTAAACGAAGGAAACAATATAGAAGCGCTGATTAAAGCCTTTTCACAAGTCAAGGATATTGATCATCCTATCGTAGTACATATCAATACCCTGAAAGGAAAAGGATACAAACCGGCTGAGGAAGATAAGGAAACTTACCATTGGACGATGCCTTTCAATCCGGAAACGGGAATCATCAACCACACAAATGAAGAACCGCAGGACTATGGTGACCTGACAGCACGCTATCTGTTACAACGCATGAAGGAAGACCGACGCATAGTAGCCATCTCAGCCGGCACCCCGGCTGTAATGGGATTTACGCCTGACCGACGCCAGGTTGCCGGAAAACAGTTCGTAGATGTTGGTATAGCCGAAGAACATGCTGTAGCTTTAGCCTCCGGAATAGCCAAGAACGGCGGCAAACCGGTTTTCGGTGTTTACAGTACTTTCATTCAGCGCGCATACGACCAACTCTCACAAGATCTGTGTATCAACCGCAATCCTGCTGTACTATTGGTATTCTGGGGATCACTTTCAGCCATGAACGATGTAACACACCTTTGCTTTTTTGATATTCCACTGCTAAGCAATATCCCTAATCTGGTTTATCTGGCTCCGACCTGCAAGGAAGAATATATGGCTATGTTGGAATGGAGCATGAAGCAAAACGAACATCCGGTAGCCATTCGCGTACCGGCCATAGCATTAGATTACGGACATCATCCGGTCGACACTGATTACAGTCTTTTAAACCGTTATCAAACCGTTCAGAAAGGAAATCGGGTTGCTATACTGGGATTAGGATCATTCTTCGGGCTCGCAGAAGAAACAGCGGCAATACTCAAGGAACAGCATGGTATGGAAATCACCCTCATTAATCCACGCTATATTACAGGAGTTGACCAATCTCTTATGGAAGAGCTGAAAACAGACCATGAACTGATCGTAACCTTGGAAGACGGTGTGCTCGACGGCGGATTCGGAGAAAAAATTACCAGATACTTCGGTTGCAGCCCGATAAAAGTTCTTAATTTCGGTGCCCCAAAAGAATTTGCCGACCGTTTTGATCCACAGACATTCCTCAAACAGAATCACCTGACAGCTCCACAAATTGCAGAAGATATCCTGCAACACCTTAGCTGATAATCTGTAAAAAGTTTTCGGTAAAAAACGAAAAGGACAGGATTATAACTTTCTGAAAGAATGTCCTGTATATAATATCAGTTTTTTATATTCCCTCAAATCCGGTATTCTTAATAAAGAAACAATACCGGATTTGAGGGATTTTTCTTCATCAGTCAACTTTTCTGCCATTTACTTGCAGATGACAGGAATTTTTGCGAATATTGTATTTTACCAGAAACGATACACAAAAAAGCAACGACAATGAACGAAAAAATAACCCTACAAGATGTGGCAAACTATCTGGATAACATAGGTATTCAGTTCATGGCTACAATTGGTCTGGATGGCAGACCCAAAGTTCGCCCCATGCAATACATGGTTCTGGAAGACGAAAAGCTATGGTTCTGTACGAACTCAAAAAAAGAAGTATATGCAGAACTTCAAGCCAATCCATCTCTGGAACTTTGTGGTTGTAAACTGGAAAAAGATGAAATACAAACCCCATGGATCCGATTATCGGCAGAAGCAGTCTTTGAAGAACGCCAGGATATCCGTGATGCCATCATCGAAAAAAGTGCCATTGTCCATGCCCTATATAAGGATATGCGCCATAATCCCATTTTCAAAGTATTCTATCTTAAAAATATCGATGGATGGATGACTAATCTAGGCAATGTAAAAGGTCTGGAAGAAAAAGCAGAATTTGCAAAACCCATTCATTTTAAATTCTGATTTTCCAAAGGAAAACAACCACAAGATACTGTAGAAATGACCGTAAAAGAAAAAATAATATCATTTGCATGGCAGCATATTCTGCTACTTTTTGCATTGTATATCATGACACTGGGTATTGCGCTATGTGTAAAAAGCATGCTGGGATCAAGCGTTATCAGCGTACTCCCATACGTCTTTCATGATGCGGGAACAAACGGACAGGTACCTGCATTAACCATCGGACAATACACTTTCATCATGAATGCCTTACTGGTTGTAGGACAAATAGGCATACTCAGACGGCAGTTCGAATCTGTTCAGCTTTTCCAACTGCTCGTAGGCTTTGTTTTTGGTTTACTGATAGATCTGAACATGAATCTTATTTCATGGTTACAGCCCATAGCTCTGTGGGAAAAAGCTACAGCCCAGCTTGTCGGATGCACCATTCTGGCTGCGGGTATTGCATTTGAAGTAAGATGCGGCAGCATAACCATGCCAGGAGAAGGTTTTCCTGTTGCAGTCAGCAAAATGCTGAATGCAGAATTTCCAAAAGTGAAAATCACTGTAGACATTTCACTCGTCATTTTGGGAATTATATTCAGTTATGCATTTTTCGGAAAGTGGCAATGGTACATCATCGGACCGGGCACATTATTTGCCATGTACTATGTAGGATGGGCCGTACGGATTGTCAGTCATCACTTGAAGTGGTTCGACCGTGTACTCCGGTATCGCCCGGGATTCCGCAGATATATTTACGGATTGGCCAGATACATTTACAGGAAATAAGGTCTTTAAAAATCTATAGCTACCGTCGTTTAAATTTCTCCAACACTTCTAGACACGAACACCCCACATCTGTTTACATCATATTATCTGCCTGCCATCAATCTCCTTACCTCCATCATAAACCCATGCATTCAATCAAAGCAAGGCATCCCCGCTTAACCACGAGGACACCGTAAACAGACTCAGTTCTTTCTATTTCTTGGGATATTTTTCGGTTTCTGATAAGCCCAATTCACCTCCAAGAACTTCTGCATCCGGTCTGCCGGACAGGAAAGGGACAGCTCGGCCACAGCCTTCCTGACAGCCTCACGCAAAGCCTGTTCCAGTTTCTCCACGCTCTCTTCCGGAGTCTGAGTGCTTGCCTGTATGCGGATGACCGGATGCACATCCTTATCCGAATCTACCATCTTCCGGAACTTCTCCATCAGCATCTGCGTGGCCACCTGTTCCACTTCGACTAACGACGCAGCTCCACGCTTCTTCTTTTTTAAATGCACGTCATCAGTCAGCAAAACCTCACTCTTCCAATTGATTTTTACGTCAAACACCTCTGGACCATCTTTCATTTCCGCATACCGGCGCTCACACCGCACCGTATCCGCCAGAGTTGCTACCGCAGTTTCCTTTGCCGCCACCCTCTCCTGCTGTTGCGACACGTTCATTTCCGGGCGGGCAAACAGCCAAGCCGTGCCACCCACCAGCGGCAGGACCAATAACAAGCCGATCCGCCGCCATCCGTTCGTTCGTTTTTTAAGCATCATAGTTACACGTTTTTTAAGTGAACAGTGACAGAAGCCGCTCGCCATGGCAAATCTTTTCGCGCCCACAGACTTCCGCACCAACAAAATCTGATATGTCTTTGCATCGATGCCTTGTTGAAGTACCCCTTCGTCGGCCTGAAACTCATGCTGCTCGCGCAAATCCCTGCGTAACAGCCAGACCAAAGGATGAAACCAGAATAACACGGTGAGCGCCTGCATCAGCACCTCGTCCCATGTATGACGAAAACGAACGTGCATTTGTTCGTGCAAGCAGATAAGAGGAAAAGCACGATAATCCTCGCTGCTCATCACCACGAAACGCCCCACACTGAAAGGTTCCACCGGCTCGTCCGTCAGAATACCTGTCCACCCTTGTCCTCCCACACGCTCGCCACGGCGCAACAGCCGCCACAGGCGAATGTAACACAAGCCATAGGAAAGGAATACCGCCAGCGCACCGGCCCAATAGCTCCAAGGAAGAAGGTTCCGTATCCATGCACCATCCTTCTCTTCCAAACGTATATCTACTGTTTCCATTTGCCTCTCCACGGCAACCGGCATTTCCTGCCAAGCCTCGGACAGCATTTCACTCCACATCAGCAAGGGACTCTGCGCTTTCGTTTCTTTTTCCGTGGTCCATTGCACCAATGGCAAACACAAGCTAACAGCCAGTCCCCAAAGCATCAATTTACGATGGAAACCGAACAAAGTGGAACCAGCGCACAGGCATTTGCAGAATGCGTAAAGGACACACAGGCAAACGCTGCATTTCGACAAATAGATAAACCACGCAGCCATCATCGTCTCACTCTTTTTCGCGTCCTTGCTCTATCTGAGCTATCAGTTGTTTCAACTCATCCAACCCTATCTTGTCTTCCTCGATGAATTGAGAAACCACATTCGTATAGGAATTGTCATAAAATCGGGACACCAAGTCTCCCATGGCACTCCCGCCACATTGCTTACGGCTGACCCTGGCACGGTACAAGTAAATGTTCCCCACAGCCTCATACTCCACGAAACCTTTCTCTACCAACAGCTTCACCAGCGTGGCCACTGTGTTGTAATGCGGCTTCGGCTCATCGTAAAACGCCAACATATCGCGAATGACCATCGGACCGTGTTCCCACAAAATATCCATTATCTCTTTTTCTTTCAAAGTCAAACTTTTCATATCATGTATGCTTTTTTATCGGTTTACTTTGCAAGTATAAGAAAAAACACAAACAATATACTAATACACTTAGTAGAATTACTATAATTAATAATAATTAACACAAGACACAATTCTTAATGCCATATTCTGTTGACTTTCTACTTAACAGTTAGTACCGACACATTTTATAATACTCGCAACCATTATGATACTGAATTTTTAATATCAATTGAAATACCTTCCGACAACCTCAACCCATGAATCCCCTATAACAAATAAAGAAAACCCATTCACCCCTTCACTCCCCCTGTATTTATGCGGCTTTCAGGGTGAAGGAGCATCCTTCACCTGCCTTACGGTGGTTCACCACCCCTTCACCGAATGGTCAGGGCATGTTTGAAACAAAAAAACCGGCAAAACGCCGGATTTCAAAATTCCTGACATTCTAAAAAAAGTAAAGCTTACTTTTTAAAAAGTAAACCTTACTTTTTTGAAAGTAAGCCGGACTTTTCCGAAAAGATGCCGGAAAAAAACAGGTAATTTGGTATTTTTAATTGACAATCTAGATTTTCAACCAAAAACAGGTATTCAATAGGAATGAAGGATAAATATTCATCCATAACAAACTGTTTATCAAATTAATATAAACTAAGATGAAGAGGTGAAGAAGTTTTTCAGGTTTTTACTTCTTATGTGGTGGAATTGTCCGGCCGTGAAACAGACTGGTACTCCCTGTTTTTCGCTGTTTTCTGACCTTGAAAAAACCACTCCTGGGAATTTTCATGGGACAAAATACTTCTAAATGACCATAAGTAACTATAAGTAAGCGTAAATTACCCGAAGCAACCATAAATGACCACGAGCTTTATGCCATGTCGTATCTTTGTAGCAAAAAGAAGGGGTAAAAAATAGAAAAGACGGAAATTCCCGCCTGCGTTTTCTCTTTTATTTGTACTTTTGTGAACAGAGTCCACGATAGCAACCATAAATATAATATCCAAAAACAACCAAACAAGATACGGCTATGATCAGAATATATGGAATGAGTTCCTGTCCCGATTGCCAATATGTAGAAGAACAGGTCAAAGGAAACAACCGGTATGAAGTGATTGACATCGGACGGCATGTCCGCGATTTAAAAGCGTTCCTTAAATTACGGGATCATGAACCGGTATTCGCTGAAGCCAAACAATACGGTGCAGCCGGTATCCCGTGTTTTGTACTCGAAGACGGCACGGTCACCCTTACACCAGAAGAAGCCGGGCTGCGTTCTCGCCCCATTGAAGACGGTGCAAGTTGCAGCCTTGACGGTAGCGGATGCTGAAATAAGAGGGGCATAGTCCTATCTCTAAAGGATTTTTCGGTCAGATTCCGTCCTTATGAATACCGGCTAACCGTTTCACGACTTCCCGGTCTGCGGGCAACCAGGCTACGCGCTCCAGTTCATCGGCATGCAGCCAAAGGGCATTCTCGTGTTCTTTTAATACCAGATGGCCGGAATGAAGGGAACATAAATAGCAGTGCATGGTCAGATGGAATGACGGGTAGTCATAATCGACCGTGACAAGAAAGGCATCCACACTGACAGTGGTATCAAGTTCTTCGCGGATTTCACGCAGCAGCGCTTCTTCCCTACTCTCACCGGGTTCGACCTTTCCTCCGGGAAATTCCCAATAATCCTTATATTCTCCATAACCGCGCTGGGTGGCCAGATAGGTTCCATCTTGACGGATCACGGCCGCAACGACTTCAACATGTTTCATTTTTCACTATATTCACTATATATACCATTACAAACAGATACGCTTACCACACTTCCACCTGACTTTTATCCTATCAGGTTTCTGATGGTCTTTTCGGGAGCCTCAGGAAAAAGCGACCGGAAATGGCGGTAAATCTTCTCATAAGACTCCTCCGGCAGACAACCGGCCTCCATCCGTCCGTAAAGGACTTCGGGTACCGTATAACGGGCCACACCCCAGCCATACGGTCTGCCATGACGGTCGGTATTATAAACAAAGTCGGCAATGACCACCTGAAGCCTCATCATCAGGCGGGTCAGAATCGGTTCCAGCGAAATACGGCCATCCGAGGCCGTCATATCAACCATATCAGTCGGACGGCGTTTGCCGCGCCTTCCAGACAGTCCCAACAGATGGCGGAGCTCCCTTACCGTCACTCCCCCTTCACTGACAATAGCCTGCAATACGACCTCATCCAGCGCCGCAGTGTCTTCATCTCTGGCATACTGCCTGGTCCGGCGGACATTCAGCAGATCAGGCAACCATTCCAGACTGACATAGCCGGCTTTCTTATTAAAAAACTTGCCATAGGCACAATGGCCTTCCCGAATGACCGGGCCTTTCCACTCCCACGGCCCTTCTTCTTCACTGGAGAACCAGTATTCGGCATCGGTTCTCTCTTCGATGGAGAATGTGGGTATACCGCAACGGAAAAATGGGAGAAAACCCAGTTCCAATGCAGTCCGTTCCATGTCCATTGCACTGCGTATCAATTCCATACCACTTTTTTTAATGTCCTACAGAACCATTGACCTTTCATTTGAGAGAATAGTCCTGACAAAAATAAAATTTTAAAATCATTCCGCAGTCTGATTTTCACAGAAATATACCAACTGAATCGAAATAAACGGCCGTAATAAGAATCTTTTCCTAAAATATCAGGTCCATGAGAGAAAATCACTAAATTCATACTCTTTAAAATCAGAACTTCACTTACCGGTCAAAAAAATACCGGATTGCAACAGAACATGACATGTGGTCCTCCCCCACCTGTTTCATCAACCTAAATATATCAAGAAAAAGATGCACATCAGAAATCTCATACTGGCCATTTACGACCAACTGACACGCCCGAAAGCCCTACGGCATATCTTCATTACGCACAACGCATTCGGCATCTTCAGCCGTTACAGCCATATCGCACGGCAAAGCCGGAAGCCTAAAATAGCTTACCCTAGCAGAGAGGCTGCCTCACAGGCAGCTACCGCCATGGAACGAAAATACGGTGTGCACTACTCCGTATACAAATGTGCCTGGTGTGACGGCTGGCATATCGGAAAGAACAGGCAGAACAAGATCCATACCGACCCGGACACGTCATCCGGATGGATGTCATCCACTCCTTCCAACAGGCTTTATGAACGGCTGAAAGCCTATCCTATTACAGATCTCGCCCCCGTCTTCGACCGGGGAGTAAGAGGGCGTACCATGTCTGGTCCCAAAAACCTATGGCTGCTTAACAAGGTGCATGATACCGGAATCCGGACCGTCATCGATTTACGGACACACGATCATACCGACCGCTTCGAACAGAACGTACGGAATGCCGGAATGGATTACTTGTCCGTTCCGATAGACAAACGGCATACCGATGTACACGACATCATTGCCGGATTGCCCGGACTGTTTGAAATACTGGACCGCGGGGATTTCTATATTTCCTGTGCCATGGGGTTGCACCGGACGGACATTGCTCTGGCCATCTATTATGTATTCCATCCGACAGTAGCATACGAGAATGTCCCCGAAATGCGCGGCCACCGCGTAGACGGACACTTCCGTTGTGAAGACATTGCAGCCCGCCTGAACAGTATCATCAAAGCCATCACACCGGAAGAACTGCAAATGCTGGAGCTTCCGGAACCGTACGATACGGAATTTGCCCACCGTAAAAAGAAACTTTTTGAAGTCAACCGACAGTTTTAAACACTGTTTCACATTTTAAGGGTACCGGCAGTTTGGAAAAATCCCATAACAGGATTAACTTTGTAATGACATGTCGGGAAACCGTATCACGGATCCGGCTCCTTCGTACTTACATCGATAGCCATCATACCGGAAAGTACGTCCGACAAAAAGGAACCGTTACTGCAGAGCCAGACAACGGACTCAACGAAACAAGACATTATGACCAGAAAAACGCCATGCTATATTCAACCTTCACTCTTTCCTGATGAAGAAAACAGACCTGAGGAAAGCCTTCAACCGGACATGCCGACTGCAGCACCCGTGAATTATGACCATAGCGCCCTGTTCACCCGACTGGCCGGATCACAGTTCAGGAGCCGTTTTCATCTGTCGGAAAAAGACCTGGATTATATCCGCACGAAAGGCATGGATACGATCAGACAACATGCCGCTGACTTTATCGCCCGCCGTCTGGCACCGGCCGCCATCCCCAATGACGGAAAACAAACACCGATGAGAGGACATCCCGTATTCAAGGCACAGCATGCCACAGGCTGCTGTTGCAGGGGGTGTTTCAGCAAATGGCATCACATCCCGGCTGGACGGCTTCTCAGCCGGGAAGAACAGGATTATGCAGTCAGCGTCATCATGGCATGGATTGACAAGGAATACCATCATACTCCGACACATTAACAGGTCTTTCCGACTATAAAACCAAAAATCCGAATTCAATATACAATTATCGGCTATAAAACCTAAAAAACAAAATCATGGAAAGTTTCAACGATGTCATTTCTTCCGACCAGCCTGTACTGGTGGACTTTTACGCGACCTTGTGTGGTCCCTGCAAAACCATGCATCCCATCCTGTCCGAACTCAAGCAGAAAACCGGTGACCGGTTGCGCATCATCAAAGTGGACATTGACCGTTATCAGGCAACGGCACAACGGTTTAACGTGCAGGCTGTCCCCACCCTCATGCTATTCCGCAACGGACAATGCCTCTGGCGGCAAAGCGGTGCCTGCCCGCTTCATGAACTGACGGCAGCCCTGGCGCCCTTTATCGGATAAGTACCGACTTACTCAATGTTGATACGATAAACCTCATCGATATTCCTGATCATGGAAATGGAATCAATAGCCGCTTCCAGCTCATCGGCTGAATGTACGGCAAAATCGACTGTACACTCCACAATACGGTCTTTGGTTTCCGTCACCAGTCGGGATATCGAAAGATTCTGCTTCTCCGTCACACAGTTGACAATATCAATCAGCAAATGACGGCGGTCGACCCCGCGTATGCGGATACGGACAGGATAGAGGAATTCATCATCTTCCTCAAAGCTGACGGCCACAATGGAATCGCCTTGTTGGGAAGCCATGCGCACTGCTTGCGGACAATTACGCTTATGCAATGTGATATTCCCCTGTTCGTCCTTGAATCCGATCACTTCATCACCGGGCAAAGGATGGCAACACGGACAGCGCCTGTACTTGAGGGCCGGACGATGGGCATAATAACTGCGCAAGCTGCGCTTGGCTTTGTAAGTCGACACATAATCCAACCAGTCTGCGTCAGGCATGGACTGTTCGTCCGTAGCAATTTCCACACAATCTCCGCGATGAAGACGGGTCTTGACAGACATCAGTTTACCATTGATACGGGCATATACAGCACGATTACCAATCTCACTATGGATTTCATAGGCAAAATCGAGCGCCGTAGCCCCTTTGGGAAGAATGATACCTTTGCCGTTAGGAGTAAACACCATAATGTCGTCATTGTAGAACGAAGCGGTCACGCCGTCCATATAGTCCATCTCCTTGGAATGGAATGCCACATCCTGCAGGACGGACTTGAATTTTTCCAGCCAGGAAGTGATATTCTCCTCGGTACGTTCCGCCGCACATCCCAGACGGGAGTTGCGGACCATCCGTTCGGAAGAAATGTGGATTTCTTCCCACGTACCCTGTTCACTGAGCAGTTTGAGATGAAAACTCTGGTATCCGTTTTCCTTGGGTGCATTGATATAGTTGGACACACTTCCCGGACGTTCCTTGAAATAGTCCGTCAGAACCGCATAGATATGCAGACTGGTCTTTTTCTCTTCCAGATGCCCTTCCGCATCATAGATGATACGGATGTAATGCTTGCCGTCCACATGGTGCAGGTCGCAGCCTACTGACTGCATTTTGCGCCAGATACTGTAGGCTGTACGGTATTTCACTTCAGTCCGTACAGAAATACCGCGTTCAGCCATTATCTGCTGTATCTTGTTTACAAAAAGTGTTATACCGGCTTCACAGGTCTGACGTTCTTTCTGAAACTCTCTTTCCAAGGCCTCAAATTCTCTCGGACAACGGTAGCGGAATGACAGGTTTTCCAGTTCACTCTTGACATGATAAAGTCCCAGCCGGTTAGCTAGCGGAGCATAGAAATAATCCGTCTCACCGGCTATCTTCATCTGTTTGTCCGGACGCATGCTGTCCAGAGTACGCATATTGTGAAGACGGTCGGCCAATTTGATCAGTATGGCCCGGATATCAAACTGTACGGAAGCCAGTATCTGACGGAAATTATCCACCTGCTTGGAATGTTCGTATTGGGCTTTCTTCTTCTTGGTTACCACACCGACAAGAAAGGCCACATCATCGCCAAAACGCTCACGGATATCTTCCATCGTATAGACGGTATCCTCTACCACATCATGCAGGAAAGCCGCTATCACAGGATTGGTTCCCAGATCTAGTTCTTCTGCCACAATACGGGCTACAGCTATCGGGTGAATGATATAAGGTTCCCCTGTCTTACGGAACTGACCTTTATGGGCTTCTGCTGCAAACTCATAAGCCGCCCGGATACGTTCCAAATCCTCTGCCGGCACCCTGGTTTCCATCTCATGGAACAGTTCGTTCGCACTCTCTATGATCTGTAAAGTATAACTATCATCCATAACACGTTGTTTTTCTGTCTGTTTTTTACTTCAATCAGAAGAGCATGAATCAGCTTTCAACTACATTCCTGCAATCTTCCCCTGTTATTTTCCCTTTACCTCTAAAGAGAAACCAAATAACGGCAATCTATCATTCAAGTCTGTTTTAATTGGTTTCCAAGTTACAAAAGGTAATTATGCCTCAAACGGCCTGTTCCTTATACCTGATTGTCTTTATTCCGTCTACAGGACAAAGAGTGAAGTATTTTGTCACAAAAATAATAAATAAACTGACAAACAGAAATATATTATCTTATTTTTCTTGAAAACAAATAAGCTATGCTGTTTTTTATCTGCCCTCTCAACACAGGCCACAAAAAACAGCATAGCCATCACATCTTACCGGCCGGCCAGAACAAAAGAGCGAATCCATAACTCAGGTTCTCGTCTGACATACCGTATCGTGCTTTCAAATCAATGACGACCTTGTCATCTATATTTCCTCCTTTAAGACTGATTCGATTGTCGCATTTTCCGGCAATTTGTCGATAATAGACATGTAATGCACATCTTCACTGATATCGAGTATCGAATCGCTACCAAGTATTTCAACTTCATACCTGTACTTGTCCAACGACAAGGGGCGGAATGAGACGTTGAACCCTTCTACCGGATGATAAATCTTTTTAAACCAGAGGATCACACTATTCTTCTCAAAATCAACCTGACGCAAAGGGGGATAATAGGTATATTCTCCAAATGTCATGTAATCAAACAGATCCTCTTTTTCACGGATCAGCACACACTGGCCGTCTTCCAGATTGATCTGAGGAACATGAGTACCAAAAACATGATAAGCATACTCCGTCAGCCATGATCCATAGATGACACCGGCTCCACGTTCACCTTTCAGATCCAGCAGCAAGTATCCCACATCCGGAATCTTCTCATACTTGCGGCAAATCAGATGATCGGAACAGCTGTCGGACGGTGAATAGAAATAATCTAACGTATAGGTAAAGCAGCCGTCCTCATAAACCAGCGTGTCCTGGCTCACATAATAATAGGGCGAATATACATCCGCACGGCCCACCACATAAGTGTAGTGCTCAAAGTCCAGATCATCGGGAACGGGCAAGGCATCGGGTGACAGCATGACGTTCAGATCTTCGCGGCTGTCTATCCGCTGCACGGCGTTCCGCTTCAAAGAAGGAAGAAGAGAAGAGAAAAAGGCCGAATCGCCGGCACTCATTGGCACGGACACTGCCGTCACACTATCCGGCAAAGCCTCAACGGGAGGCCACTGACCTGAATTCTCACAGGCGGGGTCCTCATCACAACCTGTCAGGCACCAGGCAAAGGAACACCACAACAATAACTTGAAAATGTTTTTCATAACAGATGGTTTTAGTCGTTTTCAAATAAAAAAGAACACTTCTTTGCCCCAAACCGAAACTGATAATCAATCAAATGGATCCGGCAATACTGTATGCCACAGGCTTAGCCTTATTTATCTGAAAGACAAACCTGTTGTTACAAAAGCCGCAGAGACAAAAAAAAACGAAAAATATTTTACAATATACATTAATTGATTATTTAAAGCCTATTCAATCAAGATTCAAACCAATCCGGTCCGCGCTGCCAATAACAACGCGGACCGGTCGCAAGGTATTAAAGATATTACATGGCGAAAGCATTGAAACCGCCATCGACCACAGCTACTGTACCGGTCACAAAAGCGGATGCTTCACTGATGAGATAATGTATCGTGCCGCAAAGTTCTTCCGGACGACCAAAACGTTTGAACGGGGTCTGACGGATGACATCCTCACCACGCTGGGTCAGACTGCCGTCTGGATTTGTCAGCAACGCACGGTTCTGGTTGGTCAGGAAGAATCCTGGCGCAATAGCATTCACACGGATATTGGAAGTGAATTTGGTAGCAACTTCATTGGCCAGAAAGGCAGTAAAATTGGAGATACCGGCCTTGGCCGCCGCGTAACCGCACACTCTGGTCATCGGACGGAAAGCGGCCATGGAACTGAAATTGACGATAACGCCCTTTCCGGCCTCTACCATCGGACGAAGGAAAATCTGCGTCGGGATGACAGTTCCGGTCAGGTTGACATTCAACACGCGTTCAAACTCTTCCACCTTGATGTCGAAGAATGTACCGGTAGGCGCAATGGTTGCTCCCGGCATATTGCCACCGGCCGCATTAAGCAATGCATCCACTTTACCATAGGCAGCCAACACATCCTTCAGATTCTGTTCCACTACAGCCGGATTCATAACATCCGTCTGCAAGAACATCGCTTCACCGCCTTTCTCACGGATACCGTCGACAATCTGCTTTCCGGTTTCCTCATTACGTCCCATCAGTACGACTTTAGCTCCCTGTTCAGCAAGGTAAGCTCCTATTTCACGGCCGAGCACACCTGTACCACCGGTTATGACCACGACCTGTCCTTGAATATCAAATAAATTCTTCATTTCTGTTTGTTTTTAAGTCTTTGTTCTTTTTCAAATTTTACCTTCAGCAATTTCACGGTCCACTACGGCCATCACACCCTCCATCTGTCCAAGAGCCAGCATACGGCCATGGAAGGAATAACCGGCGTTGTAACCCATCTTCTCGTCACCCAGCATTAACGGTGCATGGTCTACGCGCATCGGCAAGGCCGGATTCTCTTTCTGGAAGATACGGACCAGATCAATGATTCCCGCACGACCGGCCAGATGGGAAGCTTCCTTGAAATTGCCGTTAGGGAAGACATCCGTGCTCCGTAAATGGACGAACTTGGTGCGTGAAGCATATTTGCGGGCCAAAGCCGGCACATCGTTATGAGCACCCGCACTCAATGAACCGGCACAGAAGGTCAGTCCGTTATGCGGATTATCCACAGCATTGAGGAACCATTCAATATCAGCATCACAGGTGACGATACGCGGCAAGCCCAGGATCTGCAAGGGAGGATCATCAGGATGCACACACATGTCGATGCCGTACTGCTCGCATACCGGCATGATAGCCGAAAGGAAATAACGCATGTTCTCACGCAAGGCGTCGCGGTCTATACCTTTGTAAAGGCCAAGCAGATTACGGAAGATCTCTACCGGTTTTTCATCATCTTCCTTGATATTGCCATTGACGAAACCCTGGGTCTTGATAATGATGTTATCCACCAGTTTGTGATCGTCCTCTGGAGTCATCACGGCTTTCTTCTGCTCTACCTGAGCCATGATTTCAGGACTGTAATCGGCTTCCGCCCCTTCACGTTTCAGGATGCAACAGTCGAAATAAGCAAAGTCCGCACGGTCGAAATAAAGCGAAGAGGTGCCGTCTGGATTGGGATTCTCCAGATCCGTACGGGCCCAGTCCAACACTGGCATGAAATTGTAGCAGACGGTCTTTACACCGGCCTTGCCCAGATTGGCCAGACTCTCGATATAATTGCTGATCAACTGGTCACGGTCCTTTCCACCGTATTTGATGCTTTCACTCACCGGCAGACTTTCTACCACCGACCAGCGCAATCCGGCTGCCGCTATATAATCACACATCTCCTTTACAGCTTCATAAGACCATACTTCACCGTTCGGAATGTCATGCAGCGCAGTCACAATACCTTCCACGCCAATCTGGCGCAACATGGAAAGGGTGATCTTGTCCTTCTTTCCGAACCATCTCCAAGTTTTTTCCATTATTCTGTTCTGTTTTTAATATTCTACGTCAGGATATATCTATAATATTTTCTCTTAAAAGTTAAAATAGCGTTTGGCATTATAATAACAGATATCCTCTGTCATCTGACAGATGCGCGGCATTTCCTCCACAGGCATCTCGCCGTTCTCGACATCACGACCGAGCAGATTGCACAAAGTACGACGAAAATATTCATGACGGGGATAAGAAAGGAACGAACGCGAATCGGTCAGCATGCCGACAAAACGGCTCAACAACCCCAACAGGGAAAGGGCATTCATCTGACGCTCCATACCGTCCTTCTGATCATTGAACCACCATCCGCTACCGAACTGGATCTTGCCCGGTATACTGCCATCCTGGAAATTACCGGCCATGGTGGCGATCATTTCATTGGCGGAAGGATTCAGGTTATAGAGAATCGTCTTAGGCAAGATACCCCGGTTGTCCAAACGGTCGAGAAAACGCGCCAAGGAAAGGGCTGTCGTAAACTCGCCAATGGAGTCGAAACCGGTATCCGGCCCAATCAGACGCATCATCCGGCTGTTGGCATTGCGGATCGTACCGTAATGGAACTGCTGTACCCATCCTTTCTCCGCATCCATCCGGGCAAACTCGACCAGCATGGCTGACTTGAAGCGAGCACATTCGGCCTCATCAAGTGACTGTCCGCCATAAACCTTATTAAAAATACGTTCGATATCGGCATCTGAATAATCTTCGGCATAGAACTCGGAAAGTCCATGGTCGGAAAGCCGGCAGCCCTGAGCCGCAAAATAATCATGACGGGTCTGAATGGCCTGAATGAAATCGGCATAACCGGAAACCGTCATGCCGGAAGCCTGCTCCAGACGACCGACATAAGAACGGAAAGCTTCCGGATTCTCTACAGCCATGGCTTTGTCCGGACGCCATGTAGGCAACATCTTGATTTCGAAACCGCTCTCACGTGTGGCGATATGGTATTTCAGGTCATCGACCGGATCGTCTGTCGTACAGACTACTTCCACGCCGTAATGGCGCATCAGCCCACGGGCTGAGAAACCGGATTGCGACAGTTTTTCGTTGCAGGCCTCATAAATCTCATGTGCCGTTTGCGGATTCAGAAGTTTGTCGATACCGAAAGCCGTGCGCAATTCCAGGTGTGTCCAGTGATATAAGGGATTACGTAAAGTATATGGTACGGTTTCCGCCCATTTCTCGAATTTCTCCCAGTCGGAAGCGTCTCCCGTAATGAAACGTTCGTCTACTCCATTGGCACGCAAGGCACGCCATTTGTAATGATCACCTCCCAACCAAAGTTCCGTAATGGAACGGAAACGGTAATCCTCGGCCACCATCTTGGGATTGAGATGGCAATGGTAATCGATAATCGGCAGTTTGGCCGCATGCTGGTGATACAACTCACGGGCTGTCTCCGTAGAGAGCAGGAAATCCTTATCCATAAATGGTTTCATCTTCTTTCTCCTCCTATTCTTTTATCAGTTGATAACGCGGCACCAGAATCTTGATGATAATCCAGCTAAACAGATAGGCTAATGATGCCACGAGAAATACAATCATATAACCGGCTTCAATACCTTCAAAGCCCATGAAGGACATCTGCGTTTCCTTGGAATAAGTAAACAGCATGCCGGAACACATATTGAACAGCAGACAGCCGATACCGCCGGACATACCGCCGATGCCGGTCACCGTAGCCACTGCTGATTTGGGAAACATATCACCGACTACGGAGTACACGTTGGCACTCCAGCTCTGATGCGCTGCTCCGATAATGCCGATGATAATGATGGGATACCAGTATGACCATCCGCCAAGCGGCTGCGCAATCAGACCGATAAGCGGGAAGAAGGCATAAATCAACATGGCCCGCATACGGCCGGCATAAGGATTCATGCCTAAACGGTTGATAAACCACGTGGGCAGGTATCCGCCGGGAATGGAAAGCATCGAAATAAGATAAAGGGTAAAGATCAGCAGCATGCCTGTAGTGGAATCCGAACTGTATCCATAGACATCACGCACGTAGGCCGGTGCCCAAAAAAGGAAAAACCACCAGACTCCATCCGGAAGGAAACGTCCGGCCACTACAGCCCAAGTCTGACGATAGGTAAAACATTTCCAAATGCTGATGCCTTTTTTATTCGTTTCAGCTACAGGTTTCTCACTACCTGACGCATCTTCTACGGCATCCTGCTCAATATAAGCCAATTCTTCAGCATTGACATGACGGCTATGACGGGGAGTATCATAAATATAAAGCCAGGCACCCATCCAGAAGAAACCGATGGCACCGACTAGCAGGAATGACATTTCCCAGCCCCAATAACGGGCCAGCAACGGAATAATAAAAGGAGCCAGCAAGGCACCGATCTGTGCACCGCTGTTGAATATGCTGGTTGCAAAGGCACGGTCTTTCTTCGGGAAATATTCCGCAGTAATCTTGATAGCAGCCGGAAAGTTACCAGATTCACCGACAGCAAGCACACATCTTGCGGCCAAAAACAGCCAGACACTGACAGATGCTACTGCCGACATGGCATTACCAGCCGTCTGTAAGGCAGCCAGACTTTCACGCGCCCCGCTGAAGTTCAAGATCCATGACCCGCTCAACAGGCCATTGGTGGCAATACCACAAAACGCATGCAAACAAGCTCCCAAAGACCAGACACCAATAGCCCAAAGATAACCGCGGCGTGCGCCTACCCGATCTATAAACTTTCCGATCAGGAGCATACTCACCGCATATACGATAGAAAAACATCCGGTAATGACACCGTAATCCGTATCGTTCCATCCGAACTCTGGAGCGATAAAATCTTTCCATGTTAACGACAGAACCTGACGGTCCAGATAATTGATGGTTGTTGCCAAAAACAACATCGAGCAAATAACCCATCTGTAACGGGTCATACCTGATAACGGTTGATGTGATTCTTTCATGTTTTTCCTGTATTTTAATTTAAGTCATTGTTCCAATTCCGGACAAAAATAATTCTTTACCTTGAGAATCACGAATAAAACAATAACAAAAACCAGGCATGTTACACAAGGAAAAAAACATGCTACAGCATCCAAAAATTAAAGATAGCCATTAAAAATGGCAGTAGCTCCATTCAAAAGAACCGTCATAAAAATGGAAACTATAAATCCACCTTTTCGAACTTATATCCCATCCGCCTCAACTGAATGGCAGCACCAATACGGAACATAACCCGACAGGCACGGGCAAACACATGGAACGCCAACGGACTCTGAGGCTCAATCCCCTCATGACGGATCAGAGATATTCCGCTTTGAGCACAACTGCGGAGCACGTCTGCCAATCGGATGGCTTCGTCACCATCAAGTGCCAATCCCAAAAGATCGCGGACTATATGTTCGTCCATGTCATCATACCCTTCCTGACCATAATAGGACTGATAAGACTTCTTCGAATAAACAGCCCAATCTGCATCCCAACCATAAGCTACAGCCATACCCAAATAGGCTGCCCACGCCAAAGAAACAACTGGATAATCCTGAACCTGAACAACAGCATCGGCCACATACTCGGGAGCCAAGACTTTCCAGAGGCCGTCTATATCTTCACCCGACAGCAGCACCCCGTCCAACATGCCTTTTGATGTGCAGACCTTTAACATCTCATCCTGCATCCTGTTCTCAAAACGATCCAAATATGCTTTATCTATATCCATAAATCTGAAATTTCTATCTGACAAATATACGCATTTACGGTGAAGAGGCCAAAAACGGATCAGGCTTTTTACCCCTTCCATGGCTTTTGGAGAAAAAAGACTAACTTTGTTCCCAAACTAAAAAAATCATCTCATGAAAGAAAAACGCGTATTCATTACCGGTGGTGCACACGGTATCGGACGGTCAATCGTTGACCGGTTTTACCAACAAGGAAATCAAGTGGTATTCTGTGACATTGACGACACCCGCAGTCTAAAGACAGCTTATGAAACGGGAGCCCACTTTATTCATGCCGACGTATCCGTGAAAGAAGAACTGGAAGCGACCATGAAAACCGTGCTGAACAAATGGGGCGACATCGATATCCTGATCAACAATGCCGGTATCAGTACATTCAAACCTCTGACGCAGACAACGGTTGATGAATTCGACCATGTCATCAACACCAATCTTCGGAGTGTATTCATAACATCACAGATTCTGGCCAGACACAGACAAGACCAATCAAAACGGAATGACTATGGCCGCATCATCAACCTGTGCTCAACCCGGTATCTGCAAAGTGAACCGGGCACAGAAGCTTACTCTGCATCAAAAGGTGGTATCTGGTCGCTGACGCATGCTCTGGCTGTATCACTCGCTCCCTTACACATTACTGTCAACTGCATTGCTCCGGGTTGGATACACGTCAACGAACAAGAAACGTTGAGACCGGAAGACCACGCTTTCCATCTTTCAGGACGGGTGGGCAAACCGGAAGACATTGCACGGACCTGCCTGTTTCTGTGTGAGCCTGAAAACGATTTTATCAACGGGCAATGCATCACGGTAGATGGCGGCGTGACTAAAACCATGATCTATCCGGAATAACGGGATACAGGTTTTGACGACAGTCTGTTCATCGGCAAGTCCGACTTTTCACAGATAGAACAAAGAGTGGTAATTAAACTCTGTCAGCGGAGTATGGGATTGATCCAAAAGTTTCATCCGTCCGGGTATTTCAGGAAACCTGACTTTTTCATCCAGCAAAGCACGCAACCGCTTCATGAAAAGGTCATTCTCCTGATCCAACTCTTGTTGGGATGTCACAATGCCATATTCTTCAGCCTCATGCATTTCAGATATGAACATGCCCGTAAACAAACCATGAAGATGTTCGTTCTCCGCAAACAGATTGGCATGACAGAAAACTCCAATGAGACAGTGTGGTCTAAGATAATAAGCCTGCTGATGTCCCACAATTATCCTGTCAAAACCCGCGTTTTCACTGTCAGGCCGTGAAAAAAGCCCTTTGTCTCCCCCGTGACCTAACAGCATGATCTGCTCTCTAGGCAAAGCAGCATGAAGCAAATGATTGATCTCACGTTTCGACCAACTCTGATCAACCAGACGAACATCTGGACAATCACGATATAATATGGACAACATTTGTGTAGTCCTGTCTTGTGGATGTATAACAATCATAATATCTGGTTTTAGATTATCCGGTAAATTCTATTTTTTCATTGATGACCTGTTACAGGATAAGAACAACATTTCCGCATATACATACCCCACCCATTCATAAAGAAAGGATATTCACCATATTGGATCCGTCATTATATCCTTCACTTAAAATGAGGATAAAAACAAACGAAATCTCTCACCATCAAACGCAATAAAAAAGGATGTGACTGGAATTCATTCTTCCTCACATCCTTTCTTCAGCTATAACAATTTTAATTATGGATTCCAATCTAATGTTTTCGTCACATTGGCATTTCCAAATTCAATATAAAGCTCATACTGCCCTTTTTTCAAGTCCCTCAAGTCAATCAGATAAGGCGAAACGTACTTTACGGCTTTAACAATACGTCCCTTACGATCAAAGAAGATCACTTTGGCCGGTTCTTCAGTCGGCAAAGTCAGACGTATTCCGGAATGATTAGGATTGAAAGTCACTCTTACTTCTTCCAACGCACGAGCGTAATTCATCGGAAGTTCCAAAAGATCTGCCGGTGAAAAACGGATCATCACCCTCAACGGTTCCCCCTTGACTCCATCCGGCATGACATAAACCGGAAATTCAGTCCCCGGAGCCAATTCGATCAGATTCAACTCTACGTTCATAGTCCCGTCGACATCGGCATCCATACCTAATGTGGCATTTTCAAGTACGAAAGTAACCTCTACCGGTTTGTCTTCAGGATTATCAGCCGAACGGGATACACCCATGATATAACCTTTATTACGCAGAACGTGCGGCACATCCAGTTTCTGCCAAGCAGTCTGTGTAGGATTCTCAGCACGCAAACGGGTACTATACTGACGGATATAGTAAGCTTTTGTCCCTTCGTTATACCGATATCCCAACTCATTCAAATTACTTGCCTTATCAATATCCAAATTGGCCGGGAAGGTAATAAAATTCCATTTTCCTGGTGTAAACGTATATTTCAGAATCAGTTTTTTGACTTTGGCCAGACCATTATCTACTACGACTTGTCCACGTGATTCCGGATCTGCATATACAGTCAGCTCGTCAATCTCATCTCCATCCTGTATGACATAACGCTCATTCTTCTGCACTACTTTGTTGTTACGGATATAAAATTTACTGCTATACAATGGAGCAGGCAAGTAATCTGCAGTCCCAGGCTGAATGGCCATTACTTCAATATAATCAGACTGGTTTTCGGGAATCTGTATGAAATTCAGCACATTCCCATCAATTGAAGCGTATTCACTTCCGGAAATAATCTTGTAATAGACATTTCCTCCAGAAGTAAAATGAGCATCCAAAGTATATTGGAATGGTTTGTCTGAAGACAAGATCTGTGACAATGGCCAATCTGACTGCTGAGACTTACGCGTATCCTTTTTCAAATAAAGTCTGCCAAGTGGAAAATTCATGTGATCCTGAGTGTAATTATCAATTACATCTCCTGTAATCACTATGGAAGTCTGTCCTTCTACAGATACTTCAAATTTACGAAGATAGATGCCATCAGCCGGTTTTACAGAATTATTTTTAGCATACATGGTCTGTTTTTCCTTAACCTCTCCATTTACAGTAAAAGTAAACAAAACATCACCATCTGTCTTATTATCTTGAATACCATAATAAGTAAAGAAACGTGAATAAGGATTATCTGCGGCAAAATTAAATGTAAAACTCCCTTTAGCATGAGTACTAAAACTCTTATGAAAACTGATACCACTCACCGGTATAGATCTTTCTCCATCAATACCCTGATCAACCTTAGCACCTCCATAACCACTCGTAGAAGAACTCCATTTTACATCTGCTCCAATCCAACTGAAACGCTCCACGCCATTGTCTTCTATCAGCTCACTGATATATTGGTTTCCATCAGATGTAATCAATTTTGCACGATAAGCGTAACGGTCAGACGTTTCTACCAAAGGCACTTCAAAATTACGGTTAAGCGTAGAAGGTATAGGCAATAAATAATAACCATCCGGCAATACTATGGAATCAGATGTCACAGTTGATTCACCATTTCTCAGACTAAAGCTAACCAGCTGAACATTCTTAATTCCCTTACCCCCATCATCCATTTTGGCCAAAACCATTCGACCGTCCAGACTTCCGTCAGGAGTGGGAAGCAATCCCACCAGCTTTACGCTTTGCGCCTGCACGGTTAAACCGAGCAGAGCGCATATTGCTGTAAATAGATATCTTGTTTTCATTTATCTTACGTTTATTTTGTTTGAGAAATCTTTATTAGACGTACGTACACGTACAATGTAATTGCCGCTTCTGAGCGTCTGTTCAACATAAGTTTTGTCTGTGGTGAGATAAGCCTGACGACGTCCTGAAGTATCAAAGAATTCTACTACTGACTTGCCAGACAAGCCTTCTACTCTGCAAACACCTCCATTGACCGTAACAACTGGTTTCTGAAGTTCAGCCTGTTCCACATCTGTGGCATCATCCAGATTGAGAGAAAGAACGAATCGGGTTGCTGCCTCTGCAGGAGTTTTCACTTCAAATTCGTAACCGTCTCCATCAAGCAGATTCCAGCTCTGTCCAGTCTGCCTGTCTATCAACATCGCTTTATCATTCAATCCATAACCGTATGACTTGATTACGGAAATCTTGCACTTGCCTGTTGCATTCAGTCTCAGATAGAGAGGAATCTCAGCCATTCTGTCAGGCAACACATTGACTGATACATAGCGTTTACCAGACACCGTAGCCATTTCATTAGACTTACTGTTCATTCCACCCCACATCTTCATGGCATCTTCTCCCAAGATAAAGTCAGAAGAAGTTTCCTCTTGTATTTTCACTTCAGTCTGATCAGCTATCTGATCTGAGTCACCAAGATATAGACCTAATCTCAACATCTTACTTTCGTGCAACATATAGTGATCGAAAACTTTCCTGTTGATAGTGGTATTCTTGGCTTCCGGTGTAATGACCATACTTACCCCCTGCTGCTTGGTCTGAATGAAGAATGGCTGGAATGGCATGACTTTTTGGGTTTCATCATAATTTTCCACCATATCCCATGCTGTGTAAGTATCGTTCTCCGCATTATACAGGTACATATACTTCACAATCTCATCTTCACTGATCTGTACGTTTTGTTCTTTTGTCAGATTGACATTTGACAGATAGGGATTTCCTACCAGATTCCATCCCGCATCAAACTCACTTTTACTTGGATAATACTCCAGATTATCAGCAAGCATCACCGGATTATTACTCAGAAGATGACCTACCGAAGTATTGATCTGGCTGGGTACATCTACATTGGTCTTTATCTTCACCGGCTCTCTTAACACACCCTGCAACAGTTTGGCTTTCACCGATAATGAAGGATACGGACTGGTTACAATCAACGCAGAATCAGTTTCCTCTGTTTGATCAGCCAATGTCAGTTTGACAATTGGCTCCAGAGCTACATTAAAATTGTAATCGCTCTGATCCGTTACTCCTGTCAATCGGATAGATACAGGATTCAATGCCAACTTATTAAGTTTTTCCTTATCAATTGTCAATTTGATATCCTGCTCTGACTGGCCACCCATGTCTAGCTCCGCTTTATCCAAGGAAGCATATTCAGATTCAACCACTGAAAGCAACACCTTGCTGTCCGGATTTGCACTCAAGACCTTTGCCTTAATCAGGATCTGATCCGTCACGGCATCCAGGAATACCGTATCTCCTTCCTCATATTCCGGAACAGAAAGAGACACACGCACCGGACGAGTTCCAGTCGCTGCATCATACATCAGCATCATTTCACGTGGTTCATTCAACAACGTTGCATCCATCTCAAAACACATCTTGCCATTTTCTACATTCTGCATCGGTATAAATGTATCAAAAGGTTCAGATATTCCTAACAGACGCATAGCCAGTACCGCCCCTTCATTTACTGCCGATTCAGGCATATTAAAGCTTAACACGGCTTTTTGTCCTGCAGTGAAGGTTGACGTAGTCGTCTTTACATACGTATAGTGTGAATTCACCAACGGATTCAAATTCGCATGCTCCGGATTCACATAATTATACGATGTTCCGTTCATCACATCAAACTCACACGGAATATTAACTCCCTGCGGGTTTTTCAGATAAATCAACTGATCGCCTTCTGTATCCTGTGCGCCTTGTACAAGACTTTTCACCGGATGATATGGTACATGCAAATAATCCTCATTGCTTGTGACACCATAACGGGTAAGTTCAGTTCCTGTAACACGGTCATAAACGTTTCCCTTTTCATTCGTCTGATCCATATCCAGGAATACCACCAGATTTTCATCATCCAGTCTCGGGTTGTCAGTCATATAATATCTGACTTCACTCGGTGATAACGAACGGTTAAAAATCATGACCTGATCAAAAGCAGCCTTACACCATCTGTCACTGACATAGTTCTGTCCGAGCATCAAAGATGAATTGATTTTAGACAAACCTACATTATTTTCAGTCCTGTAATATTCAGTTCCATTCAAATACCAATGGAAGCCTTTCGGTTCTATTACCACTGCTACATGCATCCAACGTCCTAGATCAGTAGATTTGATATTCAGTCCCGTTGACCAACCATAATATCCGTCATTCCAATGCAAACGGACATTTCCACCTGTCAAGTGCAAACCACAAACTCCCCCATTGCTTCCACGGAAGAAAATCAACGGTTTCACACTACTCAACATAGAAGCGTCATCCAATCGGATCCATCCCATCATAGTCATGGTATTAATTCCATTCAGTTTCTGACTGACCCTACTATCATGCAAAGCAGCTCCACCTCCATTTATAGCCAATACTTTTCCTGCATCAAACGGCAACATTTTATTCTGCACTGTGATACACAGCGGAACCATATCAGAATTTGATTTTCCGACTATCGTATCAGTCATCACTTCCGCTCCCTGTAATTTATCTATATCCAACTGAAGCTTGCCGGTTGCCTTACCGTTCACAAATTTCAGTCCGTCAGCAATCTTGAACAGGCCGTTCTTCGAACGTAATTCATACACGCCAGCCGGCTCCTTCATTCCACCGACCAAAGTGGCTTCTACGGTATACGAATTTTGAGTATAATGATAAACTGTCACAACATTATTTTCCCAATTACCAGCCAAAGTCGGTTCTATAGCTGCTTTATTTTCCAAAACAGCCAACATTCTGTCTTTAAGCTGATCCAAACGTACTCCCCTGGCAATCAAAGATCTGCCTTCTTCACCAGCCTCCAGATTGACAATTTTTCGCCATACCTTCTGATTTTCATAGATTCCGGCTGCATATAACTGATACTGCTTGCCTTGTTTCCATGAAAGCGGCAACTCTACATCGACCTGCACATCTCCAGTTTCACCAAACGGCCTTATCTGAAAGACTTCAGATGCAACCGTATAGTAACGGGTATCTACCCCCATACTGTCCGGACGGAGATTCTTATATCGATACACTCCAGTCTCTGGCGCTTGTCCGCCTTCCGGAGTCAAATAGATAAATGTTCCACTACCTGTATCATAAGCTGTACGTCCCTGAGGCGTCTTGACTTCTGACTTGATAGCACCTACAACTACCGGCATCTTGATATGCTCTGTTACCGCCTGCGTACGGGGTTTCATCGGCATCCGAGAATATAATTCAGCCTCTTTATCCAACGAGCCGGCATTAAAGTCATTGCAATAGACCAAAGATGCAGACTGTGATGTTTCATGCGAGAACATCGCACGACGTATATCATTGGCAGATAAAGCCTTATTCCAGATTTTTAGTTCATCTACAGCACCTTTTATAGGCATACTTTCAAAACCATCTGCAAAAAGTGACAAATTGACAGCACTATTCAGAGGTGCCCACTGTACAATCCGATTCTTGGAAGCGACCTCATTACCATTAATGTAAAGCGTCACTTTACCGTCACGATCCTGACTTAAGGCTACATGTGACCATTTTCCCATACTGATCTGTCCACCGGAAAGATCTTCCTGCTGAGCAATATTCGCATCGTATGTTGCTCGATCAAACAACTGAGCCGGTGCATAACGGAATTTCAATACCCCCTGATCCACAATCAAAGCCCAACCACGGGTGTCACGCTGCAACTCTACAGGACGGTTACATAAAATCACACCATTGTTTTCCGGCTTAATCCACAGGTCTATCGTGAAGTCATTAAAGAAGTAATCTACATTTCCCAGATCTATTCTTCCCCGACCATCACTGTAAAGCGCCTGTCCAGGAGTAGGAACATAATCAACAGACTGACCTGACGAAGCAGCCTGAACTGTATAGACTGCAGACTCCGTGCTCACATCCGGTGATTCACGTAAAGTGAGTTTCAGTTTGACCTGATCTCCTTCTTTCAATTCTTTCGTAAGGTATTGATACGGATTTGAAACATCTTCACCGTTTACATACCATGTATAGTCGTAATACAAAGGAATTGTCCACTTGGTATCAATACCCAAAGTTCGACGACCAGACACATTGGAAAGTTCCTTCAATTGGAAACCATTCTTGAAATAGCGGTCAGAAGGATGTTCCAAATCCGCAACCCATACACCACGACCGTAATCACCGATCACCATTTCCTGTGTCGTATAATTGAGTGCCAGTCTCTTGGCTGAAAGCGGATTGTATCCTTTCATCCAAAGACTCCATTTACCTGTTGTATGGTCACGTAAATAGATTCCTGAAGAAGAACTGAAGAAATAAAGATCTCCAGATCCTTCATGGAAGAAAATATCTTCGCAACTTATATTTGGCAAACCTTCTGACAAGTCTTCCATATCTCCTGTTGACAAATCATACTTCAGCACTTTTCCTGTCTGAGCCACATAAATCACATTACAATTATTGGGATCAGCCGCAATCCAAGCATTGGAAAATTTAGCTGGCACTATATTACCTTTTGATTTGACTTTCACCGTTTCAAATGTATTACCATTATCAGTAGAACGGACAATGGTATGATTCGTATTCAACACAAATAAGGTAGGACGGTCACCGTCACGCGTAATGGCAAAATCACGTGCTCCTTTTCCAGCTCCTGATTCATCTACCGTATTTAATGATATATTAACTGTTTTACGGCCAAAATCTTCTATACGGAAAAATGATTGTTCCGAATTACCCGGATTATGAATAAGATACCAATATCCTGTACATACATCTGCCATCGTATAGCCTTCATACCATGAACTCAAAGAAACGCCCTCAAGTCCGCCTCCTCCACTTCCAGAGAAATAGCAAGTTCCGGCATAGGGATTAATGAAAGCTTCAGTTCCTTCATAACCTCGCCAATGTCCCCAACGTCCGTATCTGTAGGTCTGAGCATCCACATCCTGCGTATTACCCAACATCGTCTGATCACCAAATTCATTAACCTTTATGGAATAATGAAGCTGATTACCCATCGAACTGTTTATATTCGTCCACTCATGATTATTGATCGCCTTGTCCTTAACCAATAATCCTGCATCTGATCCTCTAAATACGCGACCGCTTCTATGAGAAACAATACAATGGTTGTCTGCATTATGACGTGCACTGGTTGTCGTATAATATACACCATCGTCAGCTTTTGCTTTCAAACGGTTTCCCCAACCAAATTCTTTAAAGGCGTATCCTCCATCACTACTGATGGCAGAACTCATTGAACAACCATACAACCACTGTGGATCCTGGAAATTAACTCCAAATCCACCTAACCATCCCCATGGTGATTCATTACCGAACGCCAATCCGCTTCCAATACCATTCATAGGTTCCTGCAGGGTACGCCAGGTCTTTCCACCGTCATCCGAACGATAGACAGCAGAATATACACCATAAGACACATTACGCGAAGCCGTAGCAAACCACATTTGCAAAGGATTATTAGGGTTAATCTCTAAAAATCCCTGCGTTGTAGCTTTAAAAGGAAACTCATGAACCTGAGATGCTCTTAGTTCTGTTCCATCATGATTATAAACATCAAAGGTCATCCTTTTAATATTGAATACAGTATTTCCCGAAGCATCTGTCTGCGGTGTCACTCCATCATCAAAATAATAGATACATCTTGACGTCGGAATATAAACTAGATTACGGTTCGTTGGATGGAAAGCGAAATTCTGGAAAAATGATCCTTTGGCACCTGTAGTAGGATGAACCTCTTTCAAATCTTCAGGCACAACAATCTCTTTCCAGGTTACTCCTTTATCATCACTATACCATACTTTACTTCCACGATAATCTCCACCACCCTGGTTTGCTCCGATAAATTTCAGATTTCCAGCCGCATCCTTAAATGCATAACCACGCTTAAAACTCTTATGCGTCGCATTCGGAACTCTGACCCAAGTCTGTCCACCATCCTGCGTTTCATATACAGCCGCTGTATTACCATTTTTCATAAAGGCAAAAAAATGATCCCAGTTATCCGGATCTACTGGAATAGCAGAATGTGAACAGATTTTCCGGAACTCACGATCAGGAATACGGTCTGTTACACAATCCCAGGTTTCACCCAGATTAGAGGTACGGAAAATACCGGCTCCGTCAGGAACGACCATCAAGGCATCAGGATCTGTCGGATGAACGACAATCCAATGAATACGTCCTGTATATGGTTTCTGCCACACCGGACGGAAATAACCCGTATTTCGTTTACCACTCATACGGCCATCGGGAGTATAGGGTATCTCAGGATAATAAGTTTCAAGCTGCCTGGCGTACATCCGACGTACTTCTTTCATGGTCTCCTCCCGATAAGCAGTATCTACATACTGATATATCGTATCATTTCCTGGAGTGTGTCCAAATGACGGCAACCATTGCTTGGCATACATTCCATACTCGAATGAGCCTCTAATCTTTTGACGGTTCGACTTTATATAACGGTCCATAATTCTGGTTATCTCCTGAGGATACCATCCATCACGAGCCAGTTTTATATAGACCTCATCATTCAACAGATCTTCTTTTTTGACGTTCTCATAAACTGAATCCGGTAAAGCCATGATAGCTTGTTCCATCTTCGATCTCTTTTTCTTGCTATCCTTTCCTTTGTCACCGCCTATCAAAGCATGCGTCATGGACAATGGCAACAAAAGAGCAAACAATCCTGTCAATCTTCTTTTCACCATAAATCTATATCATTAAAAAATAATTATAAATGTATTTTCTGGTTATTTTGAATGCAAAATTACATAATTGGAAACAATACAGAAATTTTATATCACTAATTTGTATATAATTAATATGTTTTCCATATTTTTTCATAGACATTCTACATCAAAATAATCAATATTGAACAATAAAATAACTAATTATATAACAAGCATTTAAGAAGCAAAAAGTATGATGTTAACATTTTATACAGCGTGTATTCTACATATTACAAAACTACGAAATTTTGATTATTTATATAATTTCATTTAATTCTCACTATTTAGATTCACTTTAAATAATAATCCTTAAAAAGGGATTTGAGTATTTCATAATTAAGATTTTTGTAACTATCTTTGCGACATCAAAATCTAAAATATTATTAAACATGAACATGAAGAAAATATACGCCACTCCCACACTAATCGTTTATCAGACCGAGTCAGAAGTGATATTAAGTGGTAGCTACAGAGATTTTGGAATGGACGATCTTCCAAGCGATCCTGGATTTTATGACGATGAATACGATTATTAAATAATACCATTAGTCATTTTTTATATTAAGGCTCCGACTTGATTATTTCAGGTTGGAGCCATTTCGTGAAAACAAAATTATTAATTCTATTGCCTAGACAAGGAATATGAAACAGAAATTACTTATCACTTTATTAAGCATTACCGGAACGAATTTGTTTTCAACGGCTTATGCACATATCGCAGACAGCGTTGCCACTTATCGTTATGAAAATCTTCAGGAAGTGGTAGTTTCTGTCAACAGGGAGCAAACAAAAAAAATCAATTCCCCTCAACATATCATCAATATACCCAAAAACTTTATTGATTACACCAATAAACAAAATACTGCAGATCTGTTAAGTGAAACCGGACAAGTCCTTGTACAAAAAAGTCAGCAAGGTGGTGGCAGTCCCATCTTGAGAGGTTTCGAAGCTTCACGCATCTTGCTTGTCGTTGATGGCATTCGTATGAACAATCTGATCTACAGAAGTGGTCATCTTCAAAACTGTCTGACTGTTGACCAGTTTGCACTACAGCAGATTGATATACTGAATGGTCCCTCTTCTCTTAATTATGGATCTGATGCGCTTGGAGGTACTATCGTATTTAATACCATAAATCCGAAACTGGCCAATGAAGGTATGGACAAACAACATGAAGGACATGCTGTCGTCAGATATGGCAGTGCCAATCAAGAAGGAACAGCACACTTTGACTTCAATTACGGCACACAAAAAATAGCATCATTTACCTCTTTTACATTCAGCCACTTCGGTGATTTGAGAGCAGGAACCCAAAGGAACCCGTTTCTTCCCGAAAATGATGAATATATCCAAAGTCACCTTTATGTACAACCTCATGAGGGAAAAAATGATGTCATGTTAACCAATAATAATCCGGAAATTCAGAAACGTTCGGGTTATCTGCAATATGATTTCATACAGAAACTGCTTTATCAGCCACGCCATGATCAGAAGCACACCTTGAACTTCCAACTATCCAATACCAATGAGTTCAATCGTTATGACCGTCTAAGTGTTACGGAAGAAAAGAATGGTGTATTACAACCTAAATTTGCAGAATGGTACTACGGTCCACAATTCCGACTCATGACAGCATATCATTATGATGGTAAGGCACAGCTCGGTGCAGACAAAGTACATCTCGCCATAGCATACCAAAATATCAAGGAAAGCAGACATGACCGGAAATTTCAAAAGGAGGAACTTTACCACACTTGGGAAAAAGTACACGTTCTTTCCTTAAACAGTGACTGGATCAAATACCTACATGATCATAAAGTTCATGCCGGAATAGATGGTCATCTGAGCTTTTTGCAATCCACTGCAGAAACTGAGAATGTCAGAACCAAAGAGAAAACATATAATATGACCAGATATCCTGATGGAAAGAACCGGATGCACTCATTGGAAGCCTTCGTCACACATGTATGGCAGATTTCTCCTAAATGGAGTATGCATGACGGCATCCGTTTAGGATATTCCACCACATATTCGAGTGTACTCGACCAAACGGTATTTCCTTTCTATGGCGGTGAAGACCAACGGAAAAACAATCTGACCTACAGTCTGGCATGGGGTATGAACTTCAAACCTGAAAAGACCTGGAAAATAGCTGTTTCCGCAGCTACAGCATACCGTGTTCCCAACATAGACAATGCTTCTAAAGTTTTTGAGTCAAAACTGAATACGGTAACTATTCCGAATAAAAATCTCAAACCGGAAAAAACAGTCTCACTGGATCTGAACGTCACCAAACATATCCAAGACCGACTTACCTGGGAAAATGTCATTTATGGTACTTACTATTATGACGCTATTACAACAGGCCCATCCACGTTTATGGGAAGTGACAAAATGGAATATCAAGGCGAACTATGCCAGGTTTATACACAGACCAACGCAAAAGCAGCTGTTCTTTGGGGCGTTTCATCCAGTCTCACAGCCAAACCATCCAGACAAATAGAACTGAATGCTACGGTTAATTACACTTTCGGAGAAATCACAAAAGGAGAAAAGAAACAACCACTCGATCATATTCCGCCTCTCTATGGCCGCGTTGGTGCAGCCTACCTCACCAATAACGGTAAAGGACGATTCGATGTTTACGCCCTCTATAATGGCAAAAAGGATATCTCCAGATATAATCTGAACGGTGAAGATAATATAGAATATGCAACCCTCAAAGGAGCTGACGGTAAAGGTATGCCTGCCTGGTTTACAATCAACGCAAAAGGAAGCTATAACCTTACTCCCTATCTTACGGTTCAAGTCGGAATAGAAAATATTCTGGATACACAATACCGCGTATTCTCATCTGGTATCAATGCCCCAGGAAGAAACATTTATGGCGCAGTCAGAATGACATTTTAGATATAATCAACAACGGAAGCAGACAGGACAGTCTACTTCCGTTGTTTTCCTCTGTATTTAATAAAAATCACCACAAGTCAAAACCTGATTCCATATTTACATCTCCTTCTATATTGTCTTCCTCTTCATTCACAATCTCTATAGATTGAGTAGTACTACCAGACAATAATTGCTCTGACTCAATTCCCAACAACTCAAATTGCGGCTCGAAATAAATCTTCTTCATATATATTACTTAATTATTTTACCAAATATTTTTTTCCATTCAACAGATAGATACCCGACGGTAATCCCTCCAAAGCGTCACTCTCAATCACACCACGACGAACCAGATTACCGGATAAGGAATAAACATCATATTTTCTGTTTTCTTCACGCACAGACTCATTTATCGCTGTAACATTTCCATTATTCAGACGGAAGAACAAGCCATTCACCTCTGTAGTTGCATCCAACACCGGCACTTTATCCATATCTACATAAGCACGGTTCTGACCTAGTTTGCCTCCAATACCACTCTTCTTCAACTGATTGTTAGAGAACAAATACATACCTTGTAAGGCGTTGGTATTAGAACCATCTGAATTAATACCATCGAAAGTTCCTACCAAACCATTGTTTTCCCCTGCCTGACCAGTTGATTCATTTGCGTAAGCTAAAATGATCTGATTGGACGTAGGTAAAAAGACATAAGGTTCGCCCGCTTCCAATTCCTCAACTGGCTCGCTTAACACCAACTCTGTCGGCATATTCTCATTATTTACACGCTTGCCAAATATACGATGAAATGTGGCACCTTTAAAATTTCCGGCCTCTACACGATAAGGAAGGCATATCGTGCCAAATCGTCCTTCTGTAACCTCACGGCCATATCCATCTACAACAGGCATAAAACAAGAAGTAGAACTATTCGCATCATAGCATCTGAAATAGGTTTTACTACCTGAAAGATCTATTATACGTTTAGTATCTTTGTCATACCAATATCCGTCGGTTTCATTATAAGACCAAGAATATTTGCTGGATTGCAAAACCAAATAGGTTTCCTTGCTATAAGCCACATAAAAACCCTCTGAATTCTGTATTGTCCCGTTTTCTTTATCAACATACCAGTTCAATATCGTTTTGTCATCCAGTGTATTAACGACAGTGCCATTCAATATATGAACCTGATAGGCATCTAATCTATTACTACCTGTCTTTTGAGTATTACCCATAGCATAATACAAGCCCTTATCCTCTGATACGTAAGCCTTAGGTTTTTGTACTCCTTCATTGTTTGTAACAGTCAATACATACTCTGCTTTTGCTGATAAAAAATTCAATGAAGCTGAAACAACCGCTGAAATGGTGGTAATACCCTCGTCATTCAGCGTAATCGTCCCATTGGCATCAATGCTGGCTACACTTGGATTGGAAGAATTATAAGTAACCTTTCCATCTGAATTATTATTCAATTCGGGAAGCCTGATATCTGTTTCTGATAAATCAACCGTAATTTTCGAAACACTCCAATTGAAAACAGGTTGCTCTAATCCGGAAACATTCTTAATATCATCATAATTCCTCACCGATAAACCCTTATTCTCACCTGTCATCCACAAACCCGTAACATCCATCAATGGCGGATAAATCTCATCATCAGATAAAACATTAAAATAATCTGTAAACGGCACTTTCAGTTCTGAATCATTATGAACCAAAAAACCGTTTTCAAAACCCACATTAATCAGCTTCACTAATCTGAAAGCATACTGACCAGAGGTATCGGCTAATAAATCGGCCATACTTACAGCTATGGGGTCAAGTGATGCAGATTCTGTTTTTTCCAAATCCTTATAACTCTCTGCATCAATCACAGGAATACCGTTAACCATTATTTTGCGACCAAGTATACTACCTTCCAACCCATCACCCACATTCAGAGACAAATCTTTCTGATATAACATCATACCCCCAGTTGCATCCTGAATGAATACTTCATCCCCATTAATAGCCGTTACCTGTGCCTTATCCAACTTTAACTTCACATATGCCAAATCATCTGCCTGATAAAACTCATTAATAGTACTCAATGTTTCTGCAAAATGATATTCAGCCATTACGACATCACTTTTCTCACCATTTTTGATAGCTACAGCATTAATTACCGTAGTAGATTGAATATTTATCCCTCCACTGTATTTAGAACTGCTTTCATCAGGAATAGAACCATCCAACGTGTAATATATTTCAGCTCCTTTCTCTGCCGTTAATTCCAGGGTAAATGGAGCCACATAAATTCCACCTGAAACTGATAAAACAGGAGCCTGAACAACAGGTGCTGAAACGTATTTGAATATATGAACATTTTGTGATTTTGCAGTACTGTATATATTCCAAAATACATTAGATGTACTATTATAACATAAGAATTCAGAAGCAGTTGACAGCTTGAATCCATAATACTGGGCTTTTGACGCATCTAATATCCAATACGTTTTATACGAGGAATTAGAACTCACTATCAATCCATTATTATCAACCAATTTATAACTAGTATTTGAACTTCTTCGAATAAGATAAGCCGATTCAGCTGAACCTTGTATAAAATTCCACTTCAAATCATCTGTTATCGACTCATCATCCTGAATAACATCGCCAACAAGATTTACTTTTACAGCCTTAGGACGCCCTGAAGTATTCGTATTGGAAGACAAAGCATAACCAGAATTGACTTCTACAATAAGACAAACATCTGTTGATTTTACATCGCTGTGTTTATCCAATTTTACCCATTTCTGAGCATCAGCATGAAAACTAACAGACATCATCAATATTATAAAGAAAATATTCTTCATAATATTTCTTGATTTAAGATTAACCATAACTATTAATTATTAATACTATATACAATATTTGACAAAAATAATATTACTTATCAAAACGCATAGCACAAATAATATTTTTCCCACCGTGCGGGTTCTTTTCACCTGTCTCTGATTCAAATTACTCCCCCGTTTTCCACAGCTAAAATGTAATCTCGCTCTTATTTTTCAACAGACGTGCCCCATTGACAATGGCGATAATTCCGGCTGTCACGCCTGTTACGATCGTAATGATTCCGATCACAA
>OOCB01001034.1_pt1 | contig 40067 bp, 39 predicted proteins | sample 1671351 | NCBI WGS metagenome assembly OOCB01 (sample SAMN06348148, study PRJEB24527) | human gut metagenome | biome: human gut; feature: ankylosing spondylitis patient; material: feces | host: Homo sapiens | place: China | collected 2015-10 | reverse complement strand
CCAAAGGGAATCCGCCGATACCGTCGAACAGGCTGCCCATGGTGATTTGTGTTAACCAGGTCATATCATCACCCTTTTTCATTTGATCGCCGCGGCGATGGTTCGGGTGGTGTTGACGGCAGCCTGCGCCGTGTAAACAGCACTTGTGATGTTGGCGCGTGTTGTGGTGTCCAAGCCAAAGCTGCCGGCGATGCGGGGCACCTCTCCCGCCGAGAGCATAAGCCCCACGCCCATCAGCGCGTGATCCTTGAATACCATAAGTCCCGCAACGAGGATGGTGGACTGTAGGAAGGCCGTCAGGCACAAGCCGATGACCTGCCGCATCCAGCCCATGAATCCGTCCAGATAGCCACGCGGAACGCTGAACATATAGAGGCTGCCCACCGCAATTTGAATCAGCAAAATGCCTCCGCGTTTCAGATTGGCGAAAAACACCTTCAGCACCGCGTAGCCCATAAGGATCACGCAAAAGAGAAGCATAATGGGGCTGGTGATGATGCCGAGACCAAAGTGGGAACTGTTCACCACGTCCGTAAGCGTCTGGATCTCATTGAGCTCCGTAATGATGTCCTGTCCCACCTCACCAATGCTTCGCCCATAGCCGGTAAGCCCCGCGGAAAAGGTTCCCTGCAGCGACACTGATAGGGCGTAGAGCCGGACGGGGACAACGGTAAACAGGCTCACCGCCAGAAAGCCCTTGATGATGTTCATGCCGCACTGCTGGAGATTCCCCCTGCCGGTGGAGTATTCGATGCCGCACTCAAAGGCGCAGACTACCACGCTGACGGCGAACAGCGCCCAGGCAAGGCGGGAGAAAAAGAGAATAATGGCGCTGACCCATTCCAGTTCAAAAAGTTCCACGCCCATATTGCCCATGAGGGCAAAGAAATTGCCGAGAAAGCCCACGATCTGCCCGTAGATCCAGTCCACCAGCTGATCCAGGACCGTCGCGGCAACAAAGTTCCAAATAAATATTGTTCATTCACCTCCGGAGACGCAAAAAGACCGCCGCCCGGATGGGCGACAGCCTTTCGCATAGAGTATTTTGTTTTGCATCTGACTGCAGCGCTTACTTGAGCAGCCGCGGATAATCTGTTGTGCCATTGACGATCGCATAAACGTAGACGGTGTCCCCAATCAATTTGTAGATGGCAACATAAGTCTTCGTCAGCACAAGTTTACGGTAACCGCTTGCCGCAAGGATCGGGTCCGGATGCGTTTGCCCCATCAGCGGGAAATCCCGCAGACGGTTTATGGTCGTTTTCATCGTACTGTAGATTTTCCGCGCGTAGGGAGTTCCTGCCTCCGTAATGTGATACTTTACGATCTCCTCGAAGTCGTGTTGAGCAGGTGGAAGATAGACCAGTTTACTTTTCGTAGGCACGGAACAGCTCCTCCATTCTTTCGTCAAGCTCCTCCGGCGTGCAGACAGGCTCTCCGCTCAATCTGCTGAGTTCCGCAGCATAAATTTTGTCGCGGTGTCGGAACATTTTTTCCCGCTCCTCGTATGCTGCCATGCTCATATAAACACCGTCATCTTCACCCTTGTTCGTAATGAAGATCGGTTCACCGGATGCCTTTGCCAGCTCGGAGATCTGCGTGTACTCATTCCGCAGAGCAGAGGATGGTCTGATTTGCATAGAAAGCCCTCCTTATCAATTTCTTGATAGTATTATATCAAGATAAGACCTTTTATGCAAGCCTATCTTTGTGAGGTGTAAAAGGTGACTTTATAGGCCTACATCATTCGCCGGCAAAGCAACCATTGTGTCTTATTCGTTGCCTCTGGCAGGAGAGTCCGGATTTGATTTTTAAATTCCTTCTTCACGAATTAGATCCCGATGATATTCCAGATGTATTTCGGCGCGATCAAGCTGAAAATCAGGCAGGCAAAGAGGATGGCGGGGCCGGTCCATTCAAACTGTCCTCTCTGGCGATAATCAAAGTACGCGCCGCCAAGCTTTACAAAGAATGCGATGGCGAGGATCATATCCAATGCAGGGAACACCACCTTCTCCACCACGCTCTTGATCTGCTTGGCCGCCTCCGTCCACGTCTGCTCCACCGCTCCCGCCACATCCCCGCCTGCGGCAAGTGCCGAGGTGCAGCAGAGGGTGGTCAGGAGCAGAAGTGTCAATGTCAGAATAATCATTTTTCTGTATTTCAAGAAATCTCAACCTCCTTAAAATGGGGATGCCGCCCCTTGCGGAGCGGCATCCGTTGTTAGTCCTTAATAACCGGTGCGAGGCAGGGGCTTGCTGGGAGCATAGACCCTGGTGACCCAGCGGGAGGTCGCCATGATCCACTGCCCGTTGTAGACGCCGCCCGCATCCGACGTGTTGACGAACTGCGTGCCGCCGGTGAGCTTTGAAAGCACCTTGCAATCTACGCGGGGCGCCTCCACCTGACGGAAGTTTGAAGGTACGATGCCGAACGCCGCCATGAACTCCGTCACATACTCATTGGCGGCAAGCCCCAGCGCCGCGGGCGAAGCATCCAAGACGTAGTTTTTGGATGTGCTCAGGTTATCCGCCAGCGTGCGCCAGGTATCGCCGCTGAGATTCGTGCGGTAGACGATCTTATAGTTGCCGGGGGTATTCCACGTGCCGGTGTAGATCTTTTCAAGGCGCACCGCCTTGACGGGCAGGGTATCGCGCCAGTAGAAGGATTCCAGCGCCGTGGTGGAATTGTTGGCAATGTCGGCAAAATTGTAGCGGACAAGCTGCCCCGGCATGACCTCCACATAGCCGGTTTTCTTGATGGAAACATTGGTGGACAGGCTCTTGTTGGTCATGACTGCCTTGACGATCTGACCGGCGTGTTCGATCTCCACTTCAATGGGTGTCTTATCCAGCCCATAAAACTCCGCCGCCTTGGATTCTACGATTTTGTACCGCGCCAGAGGCAGAGGCTTACTGACCGCAAGCCCGTTTTTATCCGTCTTGATGGTATCCACCAGACGGTTGGTGCGGGCATTGTAAACTTCAAAGACGGTGTTGGGGATCGGCGTTCCGGCGGGCCAGCCGTTCATAGAGTTGTAGTCGGCGCTGACCTTCGTCACTTGGAGCTGACCGGTGATGGGCGTATTCTTCCATTCGATTTCTGTGGTTTCGCCGGACTTTACATACACGGTCTTTTTCTGCGTGTCGGGAATATATCCCTCATTTTCCAATTCACGCAGATAAAAACGGCCAGCGGTCAGGTTTTCAAAACGGACATAACCGCGGTCATCGCTTGTTTCCTGCGCGATGGGATTATTTCCACTGTCGTAGAGAATGAAGGAAACGCCGTAGATGCCCTCGCCGGTGATGGCATTGACCTTGCGGATCAGGATACCGGAGATGGCCTTGTTGGTCACCGTTTTGGTTGTGGTTTTACCATCCTCCACGGCGAAATAGGTGGGGGTATTGTCCAGCTGGAAGCCCTTGCCTGCCTCCGTTTCCACGGCATAGTAGCTGCCGCTTTCCAGCGGCACATACACGCGGCCATCCGTCCTGGTGGTGACGGTTTCCACCAGTCCGCCATCGCTGACACGGCGGATCTCGAAGGTGGTGTTGGGGATGCGTTGGGTTTTGTCCGCCGCATTGACCTTGATGAGCTCCACGCCGCCGATGGGGGCGTTATAAAAATACAAGGACTGCGTATCGTCGGGGTTGACTACAACGGTTTGGGTGCGGGTATTTTCGTCGATGGTGTAACCATCAATAGATTTTTCCTCCGTCACCACCAGTGTGCCGGTGACGCCCTTGAGAATGATCTGCCCGTTTTTATCGGTATAGTACAGACCGTTGGAGCTGATTTTCCCGTTTTCGTCGGGGATAAACTCGCCATTCGCCATAGTAATTTTGAAGGTCACACCCTCCAGCGGTTTCTTCGTCACAGCGTCCAGCTTGTTGATAATAAGCGCGCCCTGACGCTTGTTCCAGAAGGTCAGATTTTGCACCGTCCCTGCCTTGATGAGAATGTCCTGGGGTGTGCCGTCCAACACGAATCCATCCACAGATTTGATCTCACGGGCAACTACGGTAGTGCCGGGTTCCAGACCGTTCAAAACGATCTCACCCGCCTTGTCTGTGTAGTACACGCCGTCATCGGGGCCAACGGCAGCGCCGCTGCCATCTACTACCTTGAAGGCAACGCCAGAAAGCGGCTCGTTCTCCGTTCCTTCGATATATTTGTGGATCACCAATGTGGTAGAAGGCTCGTTGTCAAAGGTCAGGCTGTTGGGTACACCGCTCCTGACCACAATGGTTTTTGGCGTCTCATCCTTGATATAGCCGATGGGCGCTTTATCCTCAGACACAATAATGGTGGCATTGGGATTCAGGGCAGTAATGGTCACAGTACCGTCAGAGCCGGTGACGAACCGTCCGTTGTCTGTTCCAATGGGCTTGCCCTCACTGTCCTTCACAATGAACTCCGCCTTTGCCAGAGGTTTCTTTGTCAGTGCGTCCCGTTTCAGAATGGTCAGGTTGCAGAGGGGCTTATCGTAGAACGTCAGAGGCGCGTTTTCACCCGCCTGTACCGTAATAGTCTGGGGTGTGCCGTCCAATGCGTACCCCTCCGGGGGACGAATTTCCTTTGCCACGATGGTTGTACCGGCAGGCAGCTTAGGGAGCTGGATGGCTCCGGACTTGTCCGTGGTGAACTCACCGTTGGCGGTGCCGATGAATGTACCCTTATCGTCGGTGACAAGGAAGGTTGCGCCCGCCAGCGGCGTTTTGCTGGCATCATCCGCCAGCTTCTTGATGAGGACGGAGCCGTAAGGCTGGTTGCCGAACCGGAGCGTCACCACATCCTGATCCTTACCGCTCAGCAGCACGGTCTGGGGCGGCGTGTCGACGGAATAAAACGGACTGGCTTTGGTTTCTTCCACGATATAGGTGCCCGCTTTCAGGCGGGTGAGGATGATGGAGCCGTTTTCCGAAGTGGTGTAAGTGCCGATGACGGTACCGCCCGTACCGGAAGTGCCGCCCAGATAGCGGATCTGGAACTCCGCTCCCTGTAAGGCCGCGCCGGTTTTTTCATCATATTTGAATACCACCAGCGCGCTGAGGGGCGATTCTCCCAGATTTTGACCGCGTTTTCGTTGCCAGCCAGATAGAATTCCTGGGTCGGTTCGTCAGCGGGGGCGAATCCGGATGCCGGGGCCTCCTCAGTCACTTTGTACCAGCCGCTCTTGAGGGCATCGCCCGTGAAGATGATCTCGCCATGGTCATCCGTGTAAAAGCTGCCGAGGTCATTCATGGCGCCGGTGCTTGTGTTGTCCGATGCCCACCAGATGTGGAACTTGGTGTTGGGGATGGGGTCTTTGGTAACTTCACACCGCTTGATGATTTTCAAAGAAGGCTTCATGGCGTTGAAGAATGTTACCGTGCGGGTCTCGCCGGGACCGAGGGCAATCGTCTGGGGAATGTCGCAGAGGATCACATCGGAGGGAACATTGACCTCCGCGACCTTGTAACTGCCCACGGGGATATTCGCCAAAAAAATACGTCCCGCGCCGTCCGTGGTCGCGGTGGTGGAGTAGCTGCCGTCGATCTGCTCAATTTTGTAGGTCACATGGGCAATGGGTTCCCCGGTGGCAATATTTTTCTTCAGGATCTCCAAACCGGGTTTTACATAGTTGGTGAAGGCGGCCTCCACAGTACCGGCACCGGCCAGCAGAGCGATGTCCTGATGAGTGCCGGTCTTGATATACGGTTCCTCCACGGACTGCTCGGTAATGCGGTACACACCGGGCTGGAGATCGGGCAGTGTCTTTTCGCCGTCCACGGTGACGGTGGTGGAGTAGTTGCCCGTCAGGGATTCCACCAGAAAGGTCGCCTTGACCTTGGCGAAGGTCTGGGCATCTGCCTTGGTGATTTTCAGGCTGGGCAGAGGGCTGTTGCTGGCGGAAACAGTGTACTGCTTGTCGCCATCGGTCACGTCCACATAGACGCTGTGAGGGGTGGGGTCCAGGGCATACCCCTCCGGAGCTTCCACCTCCACGAATGTCCACAGGCCCTTGGTGACGTCCTTTACCTCGATAATGCCGCCGTTTTTGGTCACATCACTGCCGACGATCTGACCATCCCGGTAGATGTTGAACACAGCGCCATCCAAACCATGGGTAGTCCCGGCAATCACCTTCTTGAACGTGATGTCGCCATCACCGGCAACGGGAGGAGGCGGATTGTCGCCGCCTTCCGGCTTATCGTCCGTCACAACCTTACGGGCTGCGTGATAGGCAAAGAAGCTCTGGCGGCCAGCGGTTCCGGAAGTGGCAAGAACGGCCCACTTGCCAGACACGTCCTCCACGATGGATGCCTGCTTGCCCTGCGCGGTATATTCCTCGATCTGTTTCTGAAGTTCCGCATCCTCCTTAGCTTTCTGCGCCAGCATCCAGTTGTAATAGCCAACATAGGTTTCATAGGTATCGGCGTTGGCAAAGCCACCGGCGTCAATATCGCCGGAGGTATCGCCGCCTGCGGATTTATCGCTCTGGTTGTCCCAGATGTAGGTCTGCAAGGCCATAAACAGACTGCCGGGGATGTCGCCGGTATAATCAGCGATATAGGACATCATCCACTTTACATTCTCTTTGGTAATGGCGTCCATCTCGCCCAGTCCGGTCTTGGCAACAGCCTTTTCCCACAGGGCATCCGCGTCCGCGCCGGTGGCGCTTTTGTAGGTGTAGCTGTTGAGAAAAGAAGCTGTCCCATAGCGATAAGAGTAGCCGAGATCCATGCAGTAGAGTTGCTTGCCTGCTGCCGTGGGCGGACGGTAGGAATATTGCTGGCCGGTGGAGGTCAGGCGGATAGACCAGAGGTTGGGGTCTGTGGTTGCTTTGATGCCCGTTCCGCTGCCGGAAGCTGCCAAAGCGGAGGTGGGCAACAGGGTCAGCAAGGTCAAAAAAGCCAACATCGCTGACAAGATCCGTGTTTTCCATGTTTTCATACACTGATTTCCTTTCACATTTTCATAATAGAAAAGCAGGCCGTATAACATGACCTGCTCTTTCAGAAAAGGGATATTTACTTGTTCATAATAGGTATATCTACCTGTGAGATCACACATCCATCATAGAGAAAGAGCTGAACGCAGTACCAGCTTTCCTCCCCAGCAGCATTGATGCCCTTGGCAATGCCCACACCGATAGCGTTCAGGCGTTCATTGCGTATATTCCGCAGATGTGTCTCGGAATTGGCCCAGCCATCGACTGCCGCTTCCGCAAGGCTCACATCATGTTGGGAAAGGTAACGTGTGGCGATCCGATGGATGTTTTCCGCCATGTACGGGCAGTCCGTGACCGTATTGAAATTCCGACCATCCGGTCTGGTGTGGGAATAGACCGTGTTGGCGGCCATTTCATCGGCTCGCACCTGTGCGGCCTGCATGAGCTTGTCGCTGGTGGTCAGGGCTGCAATGCCGTTTTCCTTTCGGAGTGCGTTGGTACGGTCAATGATGTCCTGTTTCATGGCGTCTACATCGGTAGGGGCTGTGGGTTCTGGATGCGATTCCGGTTTATCGGGTTCTGCCTTTGCAGGCGCTTTGCCGGTGTAGGGCTTGCCGCTTTCCACCTGCACACAGCCGTTGTCGCTGTCCCAATAAACATTGAAACAGACCTGTTCGCCAATGTCCCGCAGCTTCACATAGTTGTTGCCGTTGATGACATAGGCTTCCATCTGTACTTCCCGTCCATCGACAAATACGCGGTGGGTGCTGCGCTCTGCCATAATGCCCGCAGCATGGGCTGTGGCCCCGCCGAACAGGGCAACGCCAACCAGCAATCCGGCAACAAAGGATGTGTATGGTTTTTTCATGGCATTTCCTCCAGACATAAGAATGATTGGCATTTCTGCCTACCGTTATTATGTCATAATCTCACACAACTCGCAAAAAATCATCCAACGGCCACGAAATACATCGTCGAATTGTGTCTCAAATTGAGCCGCATTTTGACTGCCGCTATTCAGTTTTTAGCGCTCCACAGCGCAGACCATCCAGCGATATACCGACTGATCTCTGACGCAGGTATAAAGGGTCAGGCGGTTGTCACTACTGGCCGTTGTGCCGCTGGTGTCCGTCTCCAGCACTTTAGACACACTGGTAACGGTGTAGCTTCGTGTCCCCAGCTTCGTCGTGTAGGTGATGGTATCGCCTACGGTCAGCGTGTGGATCTGTCCAAAGTGATTGTTGACGCCGCGGTTGTGCCCAGCGATACACACATTCCCATTCCAAATGCTGGAGTCGCTGAAATGACCCGTTCCTTTTTTCAGTGCGTTGCTATCCGTCCCCTCATAGACCTTGACGGTTAGACCGATGGCCGGGATTTTCAGCGTTCCCAAACTGCCGTTGCTGTAATAAAGGTCAGAGGAAACCGGAGTGTACGTCGTGCTGTTCCAGCTGCCGCCGCTATCCACTGTGGGATAGGGCACACCGCCAACAGATCCGACGGAACTGGCCAGCCCGCCGCTGTGGGCGCCGGGGGTCAGGTTAGGCGTCAGGGGCTCACCCGTATCGGGCAGGTAACTGGTGGGACTGCCAAAGGCGGGCGGGATCAGTGCCGTGTTCTTGCTGCGGTCAACATTGTCCGCGCCGTACTCTGTGACCGTTTCCACACTGGTCGGCCTGCCAAAGAGATAGTCCTCCGGGGCGTCCACCGTGTAATCCAGCGCATAGGCGGGCACCGCAGCCAGCACGGCGGTCAATGCCGCCGTCAGGCACAAGGTTTTCCATTTCATTTCGTGTACTCCTCCCATTTCTTTTCGTTCTTTCGCTTTTTCAGCCAATTACGGCCCAGCACAACGAGGCCAGCCACACCGGCACCAGCGGGCAGAATCAGCAGATAGCGCCAGTCGAAAGCACTGCGTTCCGGCTGGATAGGCGTCCCACTGAAAATTGCGGTGTAAATGGTATCGTCCATCGTGGTACGGACTACCTCACCGGAATAATCCGCCGTGACAATATAGCCGGTAGCATATTTGCTGGATACCTTTCCTGTGTAGGTAGCCGAGGCATGATAAAAACCGTCCGACTCCTGCCACTGCACATCTGCCAATTCCATCGTGCGGCCATTGTCCGTAATGCTCTTGGGGACAAAGGATATATCCGCATCAGACAGGTTTGGGTAGGTTCGGGTTGCCGTTACAGTCTTGGTGGAAGTGTTATAGCCCGCAGCTTCTACCTTGATGCTGGAGGTGTCCAGCACCAAAGTCCCGGTGTAACCGTCCTCCGTGGTAACGGTGCGCTCCGCAGCCAGCTGGGGCATGATCTTCTCCATGTCCTTTGTGTCCATGTTCAGCGTGTAGGTTTCGGCATAGTCCTTCTCATCGCTCTTGGAGTTCTCCTGCCGGGTCACATCCAACAGCGTGTAGTGCCAGCCCTCCCGGTCAAAATCGCCGACGGGGATGCTGGCCGGATCATCTGTGGGAGACAGGCAATAGGTGCGCTCCAACCGCATTTCCTCTCCGCTGGCGTACTCGTTGACCTCTGTGGGATAGAGCGTCGGAGTCAGGAGCAGCGTATCCGCTGCTAAGGCTGGGCAGGTCAACAGGCAGGAGAGCAACGCGGTGATGCACAACGATACTGTGCGTTTCATAGTGGTTCCTCCATATTGATATAATGTAGAAATGCGTCTCAAATTGAGCCGCATTTTTGAAAAACGCCCCGCCGATGGCTCACGGCGGGGCGGGCTGACGGGCTCGCTGGCACTGCGTTGGACGCGCCGCGCTCCCAATATGGCAAAAGCCGCTGACAGCGGCTTTTGGGGTGTCCTCCCCTTGATTACCTAATGAGCCAGCGAACAGCCCGGTCAAGGCTCAGCCAGTGCGCGCACTGGCTGACTCCGCGCATGATTGCGCCAGCAATCGTGCGGCCTTGACAGGGGTGGGCGGTGGCTCATACTCCCCAAAGGGGAGACACCCCCTGTTGTCGGGACTTTACCGGGTAGGACGATGTACCGGGGCGCGGCTGCGCTGTTTGCCCATCTCCAGATTTTTCTCAATGGAGCGCCCAAACTGCTTACTGGTATCCTGAATATTATCGAGAGCCTGTCGGCACTCCTGCGGTTCCCAGCCCTCATAGAGAGCAGCGAGGTTCGACATATCCGGCATAGGCCGTTCAATCCCGTATCTGCGGCAGAGGATATAGGAAATGCTCTGTGCGTCCAACTCACACTCGCCGCGGTCATAGCTGGCATTGGCGCCCTTGGCATGGAAACGGCTGTGGGCTACCTCGGCGGTGATCGCCGCAAAGGCTTCGTTGTCGGGGTAGTCCGGGTTGATGGCCAGTTCCAGATTGGCCGAATCATAAAAGGCGGGCGCGGGAAGCTCCTTGTCAATGACCACCGGCACAACGGCATAATTCAGAACGGTGGTCAACGCCGCCTCCATTTCCTTACTGTCATTCTGCAAGGTGATCCGGGAAATATCCCGGCCCTGCGTCTGCTTGATGTCATAGGCATCCGCCAGCGTATAACCGCGCCCCATAGGAGAGCGGGCAAAAATTTTCACGCCGTTGTTCTTCTCGCTGTCCATAACGGAACGGTTCAGCGTTTTCCAGCGGTCACGGGTTCCGAACACGGTGGCCTCCGGGTTCCCAAACATCACCAGCGCGATATTGCCGGCGCTGTAAGAGGGGTTGTCCCCCTGCATCTCCAGATAGCGGGCGTATGCTTCGGGATTGCTGGTGATCTCCGTGATTCCGGCGTCCTGCATCGCCGTAGTATTTTCCCTCTCGGCCTGCTGGGCTTCTTTCCACTTCGTATCGTTTTCGGCCTTACGGCTCACGATCTGTTCCAGATTTGCCATACAAAAAATTCCTCCTGTTATCTTGATTTCTGCTGTGTGGGCTGGGAACGCTGCTTCGCCTGACCGTCCCGCATCCCCGCAGCGGTTTTCTGCAACACAGCCAATCGGCCTTTTACCGTGGGAATATCGCTGATTTTCTCAGCCGTATCAGTAGTCCTCGTCGTCTGGCTCATTCTCGATACTGTCGAGCCATTCCCGCGCTCTGGTGAGGAGTTCCCTTGTTGAGTGCGGGGCGTGTCTTTTTTTACGGCATCATCCTCCTGCGTCTGCGTAGGGGCGGGATAGCCCCGGCGCTGCATGAACAGATTGACCGGGGATACAAAATCCGTATTGGTGACGAGCGCCACCACACCGTCATCCTCCTTTGTATCCCGGATCGCGGCAAAGAGGATATTGGGCTTGGCGTATTTGCGGAAGTCGTTCAAATCCTCGGCCTTGATGCAAAAGGTTTTCAATTCCTTGCCCTCCCGCAGCAGGCGCTTCATACTGGTCTTTCCCACCAGCTTTTTATTATCCTTCGCCAGAGCATATAAAAAGGCGGTCAGGTTTTTACAGCCTGCCGCCAACAGCTTGATGCTTTCCTCCGTCAGCTGGATACTCTCCTTTACCATCAGGTCGGCCACTTCTCCACTTGCGTCCATTTTCTTTCACCTCCCGGTTTTCAAATATTCGATCAGATCCACCATCGTACACTGCGGGGCATACCGTACACAGCGGGTTATCAGCTGCTTGATGTGCCCCTCCCGCTGGGCATCAGGGAGCCTGTCAAAAAGGGCCACATCCCGGACAAGTTCAAAATAGTCCATCAAAACTACGCTTCCACGGTGGATGCTGCTTTCCATGTACTCCACATGAAGCGTCAGTGCCAGAACCGGCCAGCAGGTCTGTACCTCAAATAGAGTGAGAAACCCATTGGCATCACTGCCAGCGGTGTAGACCTCGGACAGGGGCATCAACCGAAAGCGGTCTTTCCGGGCCAGAAAGAGATAATCGTTGTATCGGCTCTGCTCCAAAATCTCCAACTCCGCCTTCAGGCTATCACGGTCAATGGGTTGGTACGTCGCGGTCAGCTCCAGCACTTTGTTCAGGTCTGCTTTTATCAGCTTTTTCATGGTCGCTCCTTTCCTTTGAAATTTCCATCTGTGCCCGCACCGTGGGAATATCGTTTTCAATGCGGGCGCACAGCTTCAGCTCCCGGCGCAGTACCCGCAGCCGTGCGGTGATCGTGCCGATCTCCTCGGAACAAGCCGTATCATCCGGGGCTTTTCGGCGCAGGCGGTACAAATCGGCCCGGCGGTCAGTCAGAGCGTCGATCTCCGCTTGCAGCGCCTCCTGCTGCATGGTCAGCTGCTCCACACTGTCGATGCGGTTTTTGTAAAGATAAAAGAACTGCTCTTGGTAGCGGTCAAACTTAATGGCCTCTGCCCGTGAGACTGGGGTCTTGCGCCGGGATGGCGGCTTCCTCAGCAGATAAAGATATTTCAGGTACAGAAGCCGGAAGCCCCGTGCGCGGCCTGCCTTTAATGGCAAACGGCCTTTCACACGGTAGCACCGCCCATAGGGGAAATACCGCTGCGGCAGGATAGGGGTATGGTCGCTGATTGGCGGCGCTGTGCCGATGCGGCTCTCCGTAAGACGGGAGAATATCTCCGCCTCGCTGTACCCGGCCCCCAGCTTGTCCAGCCGGAGAAATCGCGCACCGCCCGGCGGCTTGACCGCCGCATGGGTTACTTGGGGATACCGCTTGACTTGATAGCCCATTTTCACCAACTCTCCCCAAAAAGAACGCATGGTGTAGGCGTTGGCGATGGCGGTGTCTATGTCCGCACGGGCCAGCCCCCGGAAATTGGGCTTCCCCGCCTTTTCTGCCTCCCACTCGGCACGGCTGACGGATGGCTCACTGGATTCAATAATCGACAAGCCATGCTCCAGACAGATCGCATCCGATGTGCCCCGGATACCCACCCCTGAGCCGCCCAGCAAGTCCGAAATACGGTCACGGTACATGGAACCGTCCACAAAGGACACGCTGTTGAATACGATATGTGAATGTAGGTGCGCCTTGTTCAAATGCGTGGACACCACTACTTCGTATTTATCCGCCAAAAGCCGCTGTGCCAATTCGACGCCGATGGCGTGGGCCTGCTCCGGCGCGACCTCACCGGGGGCAAAGGACTGAATCACATGATAGCCCTTGCGTTTGCGGCTGGTCTTGCCCCAGCGGCGCTTGGTGTCCATCATGTCTGCGTAGGCGGTTTTCCGGTCACAGTTCAGCGCAGTTTCAAAGCAGTCCTGCTCGGTCTTATCCCTGTTCATGGCGTAGTCCAGCACCGTTTCCAGAGAGGTCTTTTCCTCGTCCTGCGTATAGCCCAGGCACCTGTCCAATCGGCTATGAATGACAATGATCTTCGTATACGCCATTCAAAGCCGCTCCCGCACCAATCGTGTGGCCTGCCGCACCAGATGCAGCGCTTCCGTGATCTCGTCACCGGTGGCTGCGCCCCTGGCGTTGGCTTGATGGGCCAACTGGTTGATGTTATTCCCGATGGCGGACAGCGCCCGAAGCAGGTCGGCATAGGCGTCAGGGGGACGAGGACGGAGATTTACGCCCATAATGAGCTGCCGTACCAACGGCTCCTTTTTCAGCCCGGTCACTTCTGCCTGTCGGCACAGGTGCGCGTACTCCGCGGCGTTCAGGCGAAGCGTCATTGTTTTATATGGCTTTATCGGCTTGTTCCCCCTTTCGGATAGATAGATTGTTTTTTTCTCGCACTTTGCGGGTTTGCGGAACGGTGCGGCCCGCTTCTCGCTCTGACCAATAGTCCGGGTGATACTGCTGGATGATTCGGTTGATTCCTTCTTCAAACTTTGCCGGGTCGCTGATCCGATCCGGCAGCGTCCACATCCCACGATCCAGCAGTTCACGAAGCACCACCTGCTCACAGCAATCCTCTTCAAACCAAAGGCAGCCGTTTTCACGAAAGCCGCATTTACGCGCGGCGACGGACAGCTCAAGATAGGCGGGCCATTCCGCCATGATGCCGCCGTGGCCGGGTGTTGTGATGAGGTGGATACCGGGATGCAGCGTTTCAAGAGCCTGTATTTCGCCCCATGGCGAATAGTCGGTTTGCACAGGGACATCACTCTCCTTGTAAAAAATAATGCGTCTCGATTTGAGACACATTTCGACGGACGGCACGGGGTTTTAGGGGTACGCCCCTAACCAGCGGAATTTTGATGTCAAAATTCCATGCTGGCTGGGACAGCGACGCAGAGCGCCGCTGTCCTACCGTGTCGGGGAATATTTCTTTTTGATCGTGTGGTTTTCCTTTTGGGGATGCTGTTTCTTAGGAGCGAGAGTAGGCACCTCCAGCATATCCGCGTCGTCCAAGCAGTCCAACAGGGCATCCACTTGGCCTTGATCCGGGCGTTCCGGCTCTTTAGTTGCTACCATGTAGCCCTGCATCAACTGTCCGTTGATGGAAAAGCGGTCTTTATGCTCTGTCGGGATTGGTGGGCATATCTCAACAAACAGGTCAGCGTAGGCTGCAATACGGCCTTGCAGATATTTCTCCATAGACGCTCTATCCCGGAAAATTTTTCTGTCCTGACCGGCTATCTTCCAGCCATCGCCGGAATAGTCCGGGTTATGCGGCGTGTTGAATGTAACTGACCATGTGAGTTCCCATGATTTCGGGACAGATTTTTCCAGCATCCTATCCCATTCGGTGTGTTCATACTCGCGCCATGAAAAGCGGTACACCATATTGCTCATTTCATGGTTGCCATATTCATTGACCGTCCATCGGTTTGAGGTATGAGGTGTAGGCGGCGTTTTGACATATTCCAGCGCCTTCATGTACTGTTGGGTCTGCTGTGCCTGTTTTGACCATACTTCCACTGCGGCATCAATACGCTGACATAGTTCTTTTTCACGGACAATACTCTCGGCTTTGCGTTCCAGCAATTCATCCACGCTGCACTCGATCAATTCACAAAAGCCATCGCGGCCGCGTTGAAAACTGATGTACTCGCGGACTTCCAACTCCCGCCCCGGCTCTAAACGGCTGTATCCCATGACACACCGCCTATCTCACCGGAACGGACTTTTTGCGTTCAGCTTTCTTTTCAGAAATATGTGCTTTCGGCTTCTCCGCTGGGGATACTGCGGCATCCGCATCGTCCAGACAGGCCAGCAGGTCATCAACGGCCTTCTTGTTGGGTTCTTCCTTATCTGGTGGAGCCAGCGTGTACCCTGCCGCCAAATAGCCGTTGATACTGAACATCCGTCTGCACTCATTGGGGACTGGTGGGGAGATTTCTCGGAACAGGTGACAATACAGGTCAAACCGGCCTTGGATATAATGCTGTGCGGCCTCCATGCTGGGGTATTTTTTCTTATCCTGCCGTGCGACATAGATACTATCTCCCCAATAATTCCGATAGTTGCTGTCTGGCTGCTTGGGGGCGTTGTAGATGATGCCCCAGCTGACGAGGTAAACATCGGCGGCCTTTTCATAGGAAATTTTATACCGCATTTTATAGGTGCGGTTGCTGATCTCCCATATCCCGTTTTTGTCCTGTTTCCACTCATTGGAGGTATGCTCGACCTCTGGCGTATGCAGATATTCCAGCGCCCGCTCCAGCAGCATCGTCTGTGCGGCCTGTTCATCCCACGTCGCCGCAAGTTTTTTTAGCTGGGCGTACAGCTCTTTTTCCAGCGTAATGCTGGCCTCCTTGCGCTGTGTGACTTCCTCTCTCGTCAGCGTGACCAGCGGGGCGATATGAGGGCCGGCCCGCCAATCGTTGAAAGAAATGTTATGCAGGATCGTCATTTTCTGGCCGGGCGTAATATCGTCCTGATATGCGTTCAAATAATAAAAGCTGTCCTCACTGTCCTTTTCAGGCATGGACTCAACACCTCCTATCTGGCCGGAGTGTCCGGCCCCTTTTTTGTTTTGGGCTGCCAGCCCTTTTGCAAGCGATGTTCCATCGAAATAACGCGGTACAATTCCGCCTCGCTTTTGGGGCAGCAGCGAAAATTCTGAATGGCTCCATACTCAAAGAAAATTTCTTCCCGCTGCTTTCTGTACTGCTCCATCGGCATACGAAACTTCTCCCCGGAGTAAAAAGTAAGCTCCACATCATCAAAGGGGATCGCTACTTTTATGACCTGCTGTACCTGTTCCCGGTAATTCAGCTTCACAACATGACCCATAGGGGCTGTGCCGCGCCGCCCAGTGATGGTGACGCGATAGGCTTCGATGCCATCGGGCATATCCGCATAGTGTGTCCAAATCTTATACCCGTCGCTGTCTCGGAGAAAGACATCCCGTTCCAGCACACACCATGTCCCGTTAGGGCGAGACATGAAGTAGAATATCCGTTCATCCATATAGGGGCTGTTCAGTGCGTCACGCAGTTTCTGAGCATCCAGTTCAAAATCTTTTCTGTAACGCTGCGTATTCCGGGACACCACTTCGTCCAGAAACGCGATCAAACTGATTTCTTTTCCCATAACGCACCTCATCGAATCGGTGCAGGACGGCGGGGTGCGGCTTTATGGAGCACCTTTTTCTTGGGCGGTCGTTTGACTGGGGATAGCCATTTGGCTTCAAAATCAGCCAGCGTCATACGCTCGCCGCAGAACTGGCCTTCAAAATCACCGGGGGACAAATCGAGATACCCATTGGGCGGAATGGGAACAGGGCTTGCGGTCAGGACGGTGCCGAAATGCTCCACCGTGATATGCCGGGCAAGCAGGCAAGGTTGGCTCCAATCCTGTTCACTGGTCTGCATATCATAGGCATACACGCCTTTGGGGATAGTGGTTCGGTCTACTCGGAGGGTAGTGAAAAGGCCGGGGATGCCTAAAATCTCCACGGCCTCATAGTGTTCTTTCCGGGCGTCAACTGCGCTCATAGGCATTTCTCCTTTTTGTTCGCTGTTTTTTCTGTGTAGGCGGGGGCAGTTCTTTCGGTGGGTCGATACCGTCGATCAGTTCTGCGGCGGTATTACGGATCAGTTCTAATGACGCTTTCAGCTGCGATAGATTCTTTCCGTGGCTCCATCCGGCCACATAGCCGAAAGAGTAATCAGCGGTATCAATCCCGAAATGCTGACAGACTACATAAGCCACGCTTTCAGCCTCCATTTCCCGGACAAAGCGCCGCTTGCGCTGTGGTGGTGTTTCACCGTCACCGTCCTCTATTGGTGCATAGAGTTTAGCGTGACTGACCTCATGAATCATGGTCTTGATGGTCTGCACCTGGCTCATATCCGGCTGCACCAAAATGCGCTGCTCTACGAAATTGCAGCAGCCATAGGCAGCGCCGGGAAAGGCTTCGATGTTGATAGGATAGGGGGAGAGAGCACAAATTGCCTCGGTCATACGCTCGTAGTCCGCCACATCTCCGGTCAGCTTATGGACAAGCTCCGACAGCGGCTTTCCCTCGGTCTGGCTCACATCGAACACGGTGACTGTCCGAAAACCTACGCGCTGCACCAGTTGGATGGTCGTGGCTGTGGAGCCGTCTGGGGCCGTTTCCTCCACTTCCTCCCGTCTGCGGTAAGGGCAGGGGGCGAGTATGGTGATGCCACGCTCGCCCCGCTTGACCTGTCGGCCAAAGTTCCTTCTCCAATCGTGATAACCCGCAACATGGGTGGCATTTGGGCATTGCATGAAAATCAGCATGGTATTGCCAAAGCTATAATGGTGGAATTTCGACATGGCAGTAAGATAAGCTGCGTATTGACCGCTTTGAAAAATATCTGACACGCCCTGCTCCAATTGATCTGTCAGCGCCTTCAGCCGTTCGCTTGGGGAAGTATATTCCTGCATGACAGCTCACTCCCGGCCCGGAGGGTCATTCCGGCCTTTCTCTTGGCCGGAGTTGCCTACCGCTTTGGGCTGAATTTTCATCGTGATGGGAGTATTGCCTGTTGCTCCAATCAGGATTTCAGCACAGTGAAATTCCTTCTTGTAGGCTTTGATCTGCGCTGCGGTCAAAGAGCAAAAATCTTCCTCACCTAAGCCGCACACAAAGAACGGGCCAAATACACCGCCATATCCGCCGGGAACGCTTCGGTTGTACGGCATCCCCAAAAGAATACCCTCATCATTGCAGACAACTGCGGCCCTATCCTCAAAGGGGTAGATGGCCTGAATCATTCCGCCTACGACCTCCTGCATTTCATCTAAGCCGTTGATCTCCGCCTCATACGGAGCATACCCCGGTTTAACAATTACAACCGTCATGCTCCGTCACCTCTCCGGCTCAGATTTCTTCTTAGGTTCCTTCTCGGTCTGCATCTTCATTTTCTGGCGTTCCAGCGCCTTTTTGCGAAGATCCATCGCCTCGAACATCGTGCGCTTGACCGTAGCGACGGTGGTTCCCTTGTCCGGGAAGTAGGGGCGCAACTCGTCATCTTGAAAAGTTACCTTCAACGGCGGGTCGATTTCCCGCTTGGTGGGCGCAACGGAGTTCTCAATTTTCTGTGCAGTGAGCGTACCGGCACGGCTTTCCTCCTTCAACTTGACCGCCTCCGTCTTGGATGGGACTTTTCCGCCCTCTTTTTCTATGGCGTCCGCAAGTGTTTTCTGCTCGGTGGGCTTCATGTGGGAAATCTGCTCGGCGGTATCCAGCGGCAGTTCCTTTTTATCCACCATTTTTTTCAGCGGCTCCTCCAACTGATTAACGCGCATCAATCGCTGCACGCTGGCGCGGCTCATGCCTAAATCTTCTCCCACCTGCTCATCGCTGCGCTTCATCGGCTCCTTACCCGCCAGAATATCCGCCTTGGAGCGGCGTCCGGCCTTGCGTTTCAGTGCGTCCATTTTCATCTGTGCGGCACGGGCCAGTTCGGAGATAGGAATATCCTTACGGTGGAGGTTTCCGTCTACGCATTGGATCTGTGCGTCATCCTCGTCCACACGCTCGATCAGAACAGGGATGGGGTAATTCAGCTGTGCGCCGATGTCATGGCGGCGATGACCGGAAATAATTTCAAGTCCGCCGTTGCGGCCGGGGCGGCAGAGGACGGGTTCACGGATACCGTAGTTTTTGATGGACTCAAACAGGTCTTTATAGTCCTGTGTCTCACGGTTCACCGTAAAGGGGTGATCCAGAAAGTCCTTCAGATATGCTGGATGAACGGCCATACTGTAAATTTCTCCCTCGTTAGGGATGGGCAGCTTGAAAAAATCAGCTTCGGCAGGGGCGTCCAGCCGATCCTCAAACACCTTGGTCACAGCAGAGCCTTTCGGCCCATCTGCGGTACGGGTAGCCGCCACAGCATCCTTTGGCTGTTCCGGCGTTTTTTGCGGCACCGCCGCCTTGGCAGGTTCAGCAGACTTTTTCACTTCGTCAGGCTTGGCGGGAGTGCCCAGAGCCGCAGCGGGCTTACCATCCTTGACCGCCTTATCGTCCTTGGCAGGTTCGGCAGGCTTTTTCACTTCGTCAGGTTCGACGGGAGTGACCGGAGCCACGGCAGGCTTACCATCCTTGGCCGCCTTATCGTCCTTGGCGGGTTCGGCAGGCTTCTTCACTTCGTCAGGCTTGGCGGGAGTGACCGGAGCCGCAACGGACTTGCCATCCTTGACTGCCTTATCATCCTTGGCAGCTTCAGCAGACTTCTTCACCTCGTCAGCTTTGGCGGGAGTAACCGGAGCCACAGCGGGCTTGCCATCCTTGACCGCCTTATCGTCTTTGGCAGGTTCAGCGGGCTTCTTCACTTCGTCAGGCTTGGCGGGAGTGACCGGAGCCACAGCGGGCTTGCCATCCTTGACCGCCTTATCGTCCTTGGCGGGTTCGGCGGACTTCTTCGCCTCGTCAGGTTTGGCGGGAGTGACCGGGGGCGCAGTGAGCTTTTCATCCTTGGCCGCCTTATCGTCTTTAGCGGGTTCGGCAGACTTCTTCACCTCGTCAGATTTGTTGGGTGTGACCGGCGGCACAGCGGGCTTGCCATCCTTGGCTGCTTTATCGTCTTTGACAGGCTCGGCGGGCTTCTTGCTCTCGTCAGGATTAACGGGAGCAGACGGTGCAGCGGCAGGCTTGCCATCCTTGGCCGCTTTGTCATCCTTGGCAGGCACAGCGGGCTTTTTTACCTCGTCCGGCTTGGTGGGCGAAACGGCAGCTTTGGCAGGCTGGGTCGGAATGACCGGTGCCTTGGCCCCTTTAGACGGTTCAGCCGGTGCGGGAGTGGGCGGTGCTCCGGCAACAGGTGTCCGAAACGCACCAATCAGCGGGTTTTTCTTTTCGTTGGACATTGATTTACCTCCATATTCAAGTTTTATGTCGAAAAATGTGTCTCAATTTGAGCCACATTTTCAACCAAAATCAAAGGCCGAAGTCGTGTTGGACTTCGGCCTGATAGTAGTTATTCATGGTCAGCGGGGCGTTGAACAGCGTGGTGAGCAGGTATGCGCGGATATTACGGACTTGTGTGGTATTGCGGCGCAGACACTCAAACACATAGACCATCAGCGAGTAGTCCAGTCGGTAGAAGCGGGCTTGCACCTGTGGCAGCGGGATATTCTCACCGCCGATCCGTACCGTTGACTGTGTGGAACACATCACATCCGCCATCAGCCCCACGACCTCATCTACATCATCGGCATTGAACTGTTGACAAAGAAACGGGTACTCGATATTCTCTTTGATCTCTCTCAGATACTCGCTTCTATCCATCCATCCCGGCTGCTCGGAGAAAGGCGATGGATGGATAGATTGATTTTTATAGCTAAAATCAGTTTGATTAGATTCAATATAATTACCGTCTGATTTTCCGAAGTCTGCACTTCGGAAAAACGGAAGTCTTGACTTCGGATTATCGGAACTCTTGACTTCTGATTTTCCGACTTCTTGACTTCCGATTTTCGGAAGTCTGGGAGTCTCCTGCGGCGCAGGGGTTTCAGCAGGTACTCGGCGGGTAGTGAAGCGTTTGACATAGATTTTTGTTGGTCTGCCTTGCCCTTGCTTTACTCGCTCGATCAGACCGCAACCTTTATCTGTATCCAGTTCGGACAATAATTTGACAGCCTTTTCGTGACCACAATTTAAGTCCTCTTGTATCTCATCCAGCGTGTAAAAAATATAGACCCGCCCAGCGTCATCGTACCAACCGTTCCGCGCTGACAGGCCCATTCGGTCAAGCAGGAGGCCATACAGCAGCTTCGCGTCTGTGGAGATTTTTTTGAACTGCTGCCCGGTGACAAGCTGGCGGGGGATGCGGTAAAAAGAAAATTGACTGCTTTCGTCTCCGTAGTAATAATCATATATCATGCTCTCCGCCATGTCATTTTTCCTCCTTAACGCTGGAAAAAGGCATGAAAAAAGAGCCTGCTTTCATGGCAGGCTCTTATGTAAATGAGTGTTTCCAGCTGTGTATGTTGTTATTTTCTTTTGTGGCCTTTACACATCAACCTCGGCGGCGGCTTCCATCTTGAACTTATCCATAGCGGCGCGGGCCTCGGGAACGTTGATCTTATTGTTGTTCTTTGCAGACATAACAGTTTCTCCTTTTCAAATCTTACAGTGTTGTTTTTGGGTATCGCAAGCATAGTTTGACCCGGATACGCGCCGCTATGCGCGGGCAACATCGGTAAAATCTGCGTATTTTTCAAAATTCGCCAAAGCGGCAAGTTACAAAATCAATTGTATTTTTTACAGCTCTCTGCTATACTTAATTTCAAATGCAGACAGGATGAAAAGAGGAATGATTTTGGAGAATTTCAAGCAAGATCTGCTGGAAAACGGCTATTTCCGTCAGGAGGAGCTGATATTTGCCGACTGCGACCGCTATCAGCGGGCACGTATCTCCGGCCTTTTGAACAAGGCCGCCGCCTACGCCGGCTATGATTATGACGCCCGGGGGCTGACTCACGAGGTGCTCTTTGAAATGGGCGAGGTCTTTCTGCTCTCCCGGCTGGCGCTGCGAATCCACCGCATCCCCATGGCCGGAGAGGTGCTGGACATCACCACGATGGAAAACGGTGCCAAGGGCGCACATATGCAGCGGGTCTATGAAATGGCAGACCGCAGCGGCGCGGTGTGCGTATCCATCAAGAGCGACTGGATTTTGGTAAACCCCGCCACCCGCAAAATCATGCGCCCCTCCGCCTTTACCGCAAAGCCCCTGATGACCTGTGACCGCGTCATCGACTGCCCCGACACCAAAAAAATCGTCCTCCCCCACGAGGGACTGACAGAACTGGGACAGCGCACTGTCCGCTGGTCCGATCTGGATGGCAACGGCCATCTTTACAGCGCCAACTACGGCGACATTATCTGGGACTATCTGCCCCCGGCCCTTCAGGAGCGGGTTCCCCGTGAGTTTTATATCAATTACAGCCATGAGGCCCTTTTGGGCGAGGAACTGCGGCTCATGGGCTATCAAAATCCCGATAGCAGCTATCTTGTAGAGGCGCTGACACCCCGGGGCACCTGCTTTACGGCCCAATGCGTCTTTTGACATACCGCTCAAAATATCAAAAATCAAGCAGACAGCTTTCCGTTTTGCGGAAGGCTGTCTGCTTTTATGATACCTATTGCAATTTTACCGATGCTGCCTATGCCTTGGCCGGCGCTTCGCCGGAGTCCCCGAATGCCTTGATGGCCCGCTCACTCTCGGCCCGCTTTTCCTCGATGGCCTCCTTCAGCAGCATATCCTTCACCTTCATGAGCCGGGTGGTGGTGGCGCGATCGTTTTCATCCAGCTTCATGGTGATATAACGGATGGCCTCCTGCGTGTTGGGAATCATCACGTATTCCAGCGCGTTCACCCGGCGGCGGGTCTTTTCGATCTCCTCCGCCATGAGCTGCGCGGATTTTTCGATCTGCGCCAGCTTCAATAGCTTCTGGAACACACGTCCCAGCGCCTCCACGGCATCGTCCAGCTCACCGGAGGTGGCGGCAAAGCCGTAGGGATAGATGTCGGCGTCCGACTTTGTTTTCGTCTGAAAATCATACACCGGCACGTTGACGGACATGATGTTCCGGGTGGTGCAGGTCAGCTCCACGCTCTGCTTGGGATAGAGGAGCGCCTGCTCCAGCGCTTCGGAGCTCATCAGCGCCGAGGCCACGGTAAAGGCGCTGTGCACCGTCATCAGCTCCCGCTCCACCTCTGTGCGGAGGGCACGGACCTCCCGGACGGTGTCCAGAAATTGCTTCATCAGCTCGTCCCGCTTGTCCTTGAGCAGCTTGTGACCCCGCTGTGCGGTCCGCAGCTTGCCCTTGAGCCGGGTGAGCTCCATACGGGTGGGGCTGACCGTGATATTTGCCATGGCTCACCCCTCCTTATTTCTGCTCGTCCTTTTTCGGCCAGTATTTTTCGATCAGCTCCGGCTTGATGCGCTTGAGCTCGCTTTTCGGCAGGATGCTCAAAAGCTCCCAGCCCAGATTCAGCGTTTCCTCGATGGAGCGGTTCTCCTCGTAGCCCTGATTGACGTAGCGTTTTTCAAATTCGTCTGCAAACTTGGCGTACAGCAGGTCCGTGGGGGTCAGCGCCGCCTCGCCCAGAATGCTCATGAGCTCCTTATTGTCCTTGCCGGTGGCGTAAGCCGCAAAGAGCTGGTTCATGGTGCCCGCGTGGTCCTCCCGGGTCTTGCCCTCGCCGATGCCCTTATCCTTCAGACGGGACAGCGAGGGCAGCACGTCCACAGGCGGGTGAATGCCCTGCCGGTACAGAGCGCGGCTCAAAATGATCTGCCCCTCGGTGATATAGCCCGTCAGGTCAGGGATGGGGTGGGTCTTATCGTCCTCCGGCATGGTCAAAATAGGGATGAGAGTGATGGAACCGGGATTACCCAGCCGGCGGCCCGCCCGCTCGTAGAGCGTAGCCAGGTCGGTATACAGGTAGCCGGGGAAGCCACGGCGGCCGGGGACCTCCTTCTTGGCGGCGGAAACCTCACGCAGAGCCTCGGCGTAGTTGGTAATATCCGTCATGATGACCAGCACCTGCATTCCCTTTTCAAAGGCCAGATACTCCGCGGCGGTCAGGGCCATACGGGGGGTGGAAATACGCTCCACGGCGGGATCATTGGCAAGGTTGCTGAACAGCACGGTACGGTCAATAGCGCCGGTGCGCTTGAACTCGCTGACAAAGAACTCAGATTCCTCAAACGTGATGCCGATGGCGGCGAACACCACGGCGAAGTTGGAATCCTCGTCCCCCAGCACCTTGGCCTGACGGGCGATCTGCGCCGCCAGATTGGCATGGGGCAGGCCAGAGCCTGAGAAAATGGGGAGCTTCTGGCCCCGCACCAGCGTGTTCAGACCGTCAATGGTGGAAACGCCGGTCTGGATAAACTCGTTGGGATAATCCCGGGCGGCGGGGTTCATGGGAAGGCCGTTGATATCCCGGTATTCCTCCGGGAGAATGTCCGGGCCCCCGTCAATGGGCTGGCCCATGCCGTTGAACACGCGGCCCAGCATATCGGCGGACACGCCTAACTGCAAGGGATGGCCCAGAAAGCGCACCTTGGCGTCCGCAAGGTTGATGCCGGCAGCGGACTCGAAAAGCTGTACCACCGCCGCGTCGCCGTTGACCTCCAGCACCTTGCCCCGGCGGACGGAGCCGTCATGCAGTTCGATCTCCACCAGCTCGTCATAGGTGACATTTTCCACCATGCGGACCATCATCAAGGGGCCGCTGATCTCCTCGACTGTTTTATATTCCCGAATCATTCCTCGTCCCCTCCTTTGGCCGCGATGTCGGCGATCTGCCGCTCCATGTCGGCGCGAAGCTGCGCGTAGACCGTCTCATACTGGTCGGCAGGCACGCTCTTGGCCCGGCCGATCTGCTCACGGGCAGGAATCTGGAACAGCTCCGTTACATTCGCGCCCTTGGCGATAGCGTCCCGGCACAGGGAATCATAGCTTAAAATCATAGCCAGCAGCTCTTTCTGCCGCTTATAATCGGAAAAGCTGTCCACGTCCATAAAGGCGTTTTGCTGCAAGAAGTCCTCCCGAACCATCCGGGCCACCTCCAGCGTCAACTGATCGGCGGCGCCCAGCGCGTCCTTACCTACCAGCTGCACGATCTCGTTCAGGCTGGCCTCGCTCTGCAAAATACCCATGGCCTTTGTGCGGTCCTGCATGAAGTCGGGACCGAGGTTTTCATCGAACCACGGCTTCAGGGAGTCAAGATACAGAGAATAGGAATTCAGCCAGTTGATGGCCGGGAAATGCCGCTTATAGGCAAGGGAGGAATCCAGCGCCCAGAACACCTTGACGATTCGCATGGTGGCCTGAGAAACCGGCTCAGACAGGTCGCCGCCGGGAGGGGACACGGCGCCCACCGCCGTCAGGCTGCCCCGGCGCTCGTCGGAGCCGATGCACTCCACGCTGCCGGCCCGCTCGTAGAACTGGGCCAGACGGGAGGCCAGATACGCGGGATAGCCCTCCTCGCCGGGCATCTCCTCCAGCCGGCCGGACATCTCACGCAGAGCCTCAGCCCAGCGGGAGGTGGAGTCGGCAATGACCGCCACATCATAGCCCATGTCCCGGAAATACTCCGCGATGGTGATGCCGGTGTACACAGAGGCCTCCCGGGCCGCCACAGGCATATCGGAGGTGTTGGCAATGAGCACCGTCCGCTTCATCAGGCTTTCGCCAGTGCGGGGGTCCTTCAGCTCCGGGAACTCCCGCAGAACGTCCGTCATCTCGTTGCCGCGCTCGCCGCAGCCGATGTAGACCACGATATCCACATCCGCCCACTTGGCCAATTGGTGCTGCACCACGGTCTTGCCGGAGCCGAAGGGGCCGGGGACTGCCGCCGTGCCGCCCTTGGCAATGGGGAACATGGTGTCGATGATTCGCTGGCCGGAGCACAGCGGCCGCTTGGGGGGATATTTCTTCATATAGGGCCGCCCCACACGGACGGGCCACTTCTGGAGCATGGTCAGGGGGACTTCCTTTCCGTCCTCCGTTTTCAGCGTGGCGATGGTCTCCGTCACGTTGAACGAGCCGCTCTGGATGGAGGTGATGGTGCCGCGCATGGTGGGCGGCACCATGATCTTATGGAGCACAACGGCCGTCTCCTGGACCGTGCCCAGGATGTCACCGCCGATGACCTGATCGCCCACCTTGGCCACCGCGTTGAACTCCCACTTCTTCTCGTGGTCCACGGCGGGGACTTCCACGCCGCGGGTGATACACGCGCCCACCTTTTCCACGATCTTTTCCAGCGGGCGCTGGATACCGTCATAAATGCCCTCGATCATGCCGGGGCCAAGCTCCACGCTCATAGGTGCGCCGGTGGTCTCCACCACGGCGCCGGGGCCAAGGCCGGAGGTCTCCTCATAGACCTGAATATTGGCGGTGTCGCCCTTCATGGTCAAAATTTCGCCGATCAGGCGCTGGGGGCCGACACGGACCACATCGGACATATTGGCGTCCGCCAGTCCGGTAGCCACCACCAGCGGCCCGGATACCTTTACAACTCTGCCGCTCAAATTCGATAACCTTCTTTCTTCAAATTTACAGAAGGGATAAATAGGGTTGCTTTCCCCCGCCGTTGAAATCTTTTTGCCGCAATCTGTGCGCGGCAAAAGCACCACGGCCCGTGCGCCCCATGACGCACACACCAGTGAACGGAGCTCACCAGTGGGAAAATTTAAAGTGGGGGGGCAATCCCCTCTTTCATTTCTTACAGAATGTCCGCGCCCACAGCGCGCTCAATGGCGCTCTGGATGTTGGCCATGCCGATTCCAAAGGAGCCCTCCCGTCCGGGAATGAGGATGATGGCAGGCCGAAGCTGATCCTTGTAGCGCTCCAGCACATCGGCCATATCCTTTGCCAGCGTCTCGGTGAGGTAGATCACCGCACAGTCCGTTTTGGCAAGCTCGTGGACGGTTTTCCGCGCCTCCTCCACGGAGGTGACGGGATAGGTGTCCAGTCCCAGTGCCCGAAAGCCCATCACGGACTCCCAATCGCCTACCACGGCGATGGAATATACTGCTGCCATGTGTCTCCCTCCTTAACCGATTCCGCGGCGCAGCCGGGAGCGGATGGTGTCCGCGTCCAGTCCGGCGGCGCGGCCCATGAGTACAATGCGGAGATTGGTGTACTCCGTTTCCCGCGCCGCAAGATAGGCCAGCAGCGGCGCCTCCCCGAAGGGAACCATCTGCGCGCCGGAGAGGTACTCCGTCACGGCGTCATCGCACTGCTTTTCAAACTCCGTCAGCGTACCGCCCTTCAGCGCCGCCGCGCCCGCCTCCGCCGCAGCGGCGAACCGTGTGGGGGCGTACAGCTCCGCAAGGCCGCTGCCGCCGTTTTCCGCCACGGCCAGCAGCGCCGCCGGCTCCGTTTCGCCGCCCTCAAGGAGCGCGCCCGCAAGGAAGCCTGCATTTTTCCCCATCCGCAGGGTGCGAATCAGGCTGCGTAAATTTGCGGCGTCGATCTGTGCCGCCACGTAGCCCCGGAGGAACACGCTGCCGGTGCGCTCCGCTGTCCGGGCCATATCCCGGTACATCCAACCGTCCAGCGTGATGTCGCTTAACTGCGGGTCGCGGGTGGTGTCCAGCACGTTCTTCGCCTCGGCCACAGCCTCCGGCAGCAGACCGGGCAGCGTATCCAGTTCGCTGCTCTCCATGGCGCTCTTCAGCTCCGATGCCGGAATGCGGCCCATGTCCATAAACATCCGCGCCGGGTCCGTTCCCACGGCGGCGGCCTTCAAAACGGCCTTGGCGTTATGGTAATCATATTTCAGCTTGAAAATGTCGATAAATCCGGCGTCCGGCGCGCTGCCGCCCAAATCGGCCAGCAATGCCTCCCGGGCCTCGGACAGCGCCGCGTCCATGCGCTCCGGCCGGGCGGCGTCCAGCGCCGAATAGCCGCAGTCCTGCAAAAGCCGCGTGACCTCATCCTCGCTGCGGGCCTCCAAAAGCCGCTCCATGCGCTCCGGCGTCATCAGCGTTGTCTCCATGGCCCGGACGCGGGCGGAAATGGCCAGATAATCCGTGTCCTTGATTCTTGCCAAAGCTCCCCCCTCCTCAGTCAAACAGCTTCCGGGCTACCAGCCCTGCCGTTTCCGTTTTCTGGAGCCGCACCAGCGTTTCAAAGGCGCAGTTGACCTCCACACTGCCCTGGCGCAGAAGGAAGCCGCCCCGAATCGGCGCCGTTTCGGCGGAGAGCATCAGATGACCGCCGGTCTTGGCGTTGGCGGCATCCACCGCTGCCTGTCCTGCCGTTTCCCGGTCGGCTGCGGAGAAGATGGCCTCGCCCCGGCCCTCGGGGGACGCCTGTGCCAGCAGCGCCGCCAGCACCTCGATATACTGCGTCCGGGGCAGGCTCAGCAGCTTTTCCAACGCTTTGTCATAAACCTGCTCCATCACCGTCTGCTTTGCGGCAAGGATTGTCTTGCGCCCCTCCATCTGTGCGGCGCTGACAAGGCGCTCCTCCCGCTCCTCCGCCGCCTTTTCGTTCCGGGCGGCCAGCCGGGCAGCCTCCTGCGCCGCCTGCGCCTGATAGCGGGCGGTGATGTCTGCCGCCTCCTGCCGGGCCTTTTTCAAAACGGCGTCCGCCTCCGCCTTGGCGCCGGTGTCCAGCCGCCGGAGAATGGTATCAATTCCGTTCATGTCAGAATCCCCTTTCTATTGGGGCTTACTTGCTGATATTGATGATCATCAGCATGGATGCCAGCAGGGACAAAATGGCGTAGAACTCCACGGTGATGCACAGCACCATGCCCTTGGACCAGTCGTCAGGCTTCTTGGCCAGAATGTTGATGGAGCCGGCAGCCACGCGGCCCTGCGCGATAGCGGAGAACAGGCCGCCCAGCGCCATGGGGAGGCACGCCACAAAATACTGCATTCCCTGCGCCACGGTGAGCTGGGGCAGCGTGCCGGATAGCAGACCCATGCGGAAGATGGCGAAGAACCACACCACAAGGCCGTACAGGCCCTGCGTGCCGGGGATGACCTGCAGAATCATGACCTTGCCGAACTTGCTGGGGTCCTGGCACAAAAGGCCCGTGCCCGCCTCACCGGCCATACCGGTGCCCTTGGCGGAGCCGATACCGGAGAGCACGGCCGCAAGGCCCGCGCCCAGCAGCGCCAGCGCCAGACCGCCGATGGTGCCCAGCCAGCCCACATTCTGCATTGCTTCCACATATTGTGTCATGTCAGTCATTGTAATTTCCTCCTCGATATTTCTTTACTTTTGAATGTCAACGTATTTGGTATCCGCCGCAAGGGGCCGGAACGGCTTTCCGCCGTCCTCGTAGAATTTCCCGAAATACTCCAGGCACTGAAGCCGCAGATCATGCACATAGCACCCCAGCAGGTTCAGCGCGAAGTTCAGCGCGTTGCCCGCCAGCGAAATGAGTACAAACACGATAAGGTTGCCGGGGATGGCGCCCAGCGTGTTGAACACCTGCGCGATGACGCTGCCCGCCAGCATCAGGGCCATCAGACGGGAATAGGAGAGGATGTCTCCGAAATACCCGGTCACATGATTATAAAGGGAGCCGAAAATGCCGGTGATTTTTCCAAAGCCCTTGTTGGTCAGCACCGGTCCCAAAATTACCATCGCAATGCCAAGATACAGCACAAGGTTTGTAACGCCCGCAGCCATAAGGCCGATTCCGGCAAACACGATCCACCATGTCAGCTCCTCCCACACGGCGTCCATGAGCTGTCCGCGCCGGAGTTTGCGGATAAAGCTGATGGCCATGCCGGTGATGATCTGAATAAGGCCCACGCCCATGGACGCCACCAAAATCATCAGCGTGTCATTCAGCGGGGTAAAGACCGAGGGGAGTGTAAAGTCCCGCCCGGTGGTAAGCTTTACCGCCTGCGTCAGAAAATCTCCGAAGAAGCCGCCAGTGAGGGCGCCCATGATAAAAGTGCTGACGCCGCAGAGCGTCATCAGTCCGAACAGGTTCCCCATCGTCCCCTTGGGGTGATACTTCTTTGTAATAAGGAACCCCGCAAGGAACATGATGAGGCCGTAGCCCATATCCGCCATCATAACACCGTAAAAGAAAATGAAGAACGGTGCCATCAGTGGGTTGGGGTCCACATTGTCATACCGGGGCAGGGAGTACATCTCCGTGACCATGTTCAGCGGCTTTGTGAACCAGTTATTTTTCAGTTGTACCGGCACATCGGGAATTTCCTCCTCCGTGGGGTCCCGTGTCTCCCACGCGCAGCCGTTTTCCGTCAGGAACGCGCCCACTGCGCTCTCCCTTTCCGCCGGGACCCAGCCTTGGAAAAACAGCACCGTTTCATCCGTCAGGATATCCCCGGCGCACCGCTCCTTGGCCGCCTCGGCCCGGAGCCGGTCGGCATAGGCCCGCAGGGCGTCCCGGTTCTCCGCACCGGCGGCAATGGCCGCCTCGGCGTCGCTCTGCGTCTTGCGGGACGCCGCCAATTCCGCTTCCAAGCTGCGGAGATTCTCCGCCGCCGTACCGGTCAGCCCCGAAAAGCGCACCGCGCTGAAGCCGAAGGGCCGCAGCAGCTCCTGCGTCCGCTCCTCATCCGCCCGGTGGACGATGAGCAGCAGATATTTTTGCAGCTTATCCGCGCCGATCTCATATAGCTCCGCTGCAAGTCCCTCTGCCTCCATCTGTGTGCGGAGGGCGCCGGTGTCCGTCTGCCCGGGGCAGACGCCCATGCGGAAAATCGTATGGGCGGTGCCGGTCTGCTCTAAGGGCAGGTCAAGCTCCCGCCACGGCGTCAGCGCCGCGATTTGGGACGCGATGTGTCCCTCCTCGGTCTTGGCCTGCATCAAAACGCCTAACTGCTCCCGGACAGCCTCGCAGGCCGCCTTGGCCTGCTCCGCCGCCCCGGCGTCCAAAAATTCCGCCTCCGTAATGGGGTGCCGCTTGATGAACAGGCCATTCTTCAGCTTCGCGTACTGTCCGATGGCCGCCAAAACCGTGTCCACATCCGTCAGCTCCGCCTTCCGCTGGGTCAGCAGCGTCTCGCTCCGCCGGAACAGCGCCGCCCATTCCGGGTCGGACAAGACTTCCTCCGGCTGACTGATCTCCACGCAGCCCAAATGCAGCAGTCCCTTCAGCAGTGCCTCCCTGCGATCCGCCATTGCAATCACATGGAGCTTTTTCATTTTAACAATGGCCATCTCAGCGTTTCACTACCCTTTCTACGATCAACTCGGCAGCAGCGTCCATACGCGCCTCCGCCTGTTTGCGCTGCCGTGCGCTCTCCTGCTCCGCCGCCTGCGCGATCTCTGCGGCCCGGGCTGCCGCCCGTTCCTCTGCCGCCGCAAGTCCCGCCTTGCCCTGTGCCTCCGCATCGGCGCGGGTCTTTTGCAGCAAAGCCTGACCGGCTTTTTCCGCCTCGGCGGTCAGCCGGCGAGCCTCCGCTTCGGCCGCGGCGCGGCGCTCCTTCGCCGCCTGCTCCGCCGCTGTGATCTGTTTCATCGCTTCCAAGGACATTGTCTCACCTTCTTTCGCCTTCATCTGTATATGACCGTAAACCGGCCTCTGTTTTCCTTCCCTCCCGGCACCTTCAGCAAGCGTTCCCGGTGTTTTTGCTTATTGAGAGCCGTTCTTTGCCGGTTACTCACAGTATAAAATTTTAACGCGGTGAAAACAAGCGGGTCCCTCCCGAATTTTGGCACTTTCGCTCTTTTGTACAAGAAGTCCCCCCTTCCTTCATCTAAAATCCCAAACAGATTCATCTTACTTTTTCCATTTTTCCGTAGTATGATACTGTTTGAGTTGACTTCTCTTAAAACACTTTTTCTCCCCGCTGCCGCACTGTGGTTTTATGCGTTTTTCGCCTGTTTTTTCCATAAAAACACATGATTGAAATAAAAAGAGCACAGAGAGGTTTCCCTCTTTGTGCTCTTTCATTTCCTTTACTTTTCCGCACTTTCCTGACGGGCAGCCTTATCCAGCACCGCCGCCAACTGGTTCAGCTCCGCGCCGGTCTGGTCCATGGTCCGGGGAAGCTGCGCCAGAGATACCTCCATTTTCCGCAGCTCCGCCGTCATGTGAACAGAGGCAGTCTCAAAGGTGCTCATCAGTGTCTGGTACTGCTGGTGGAACAGGTCAGTAGCCTTCCGCATTTTCTCTGCGCTGCGCTCCTCCAGCTCCGCTGCCCGCTGCCGGGCCTCGCACTCAATGGCCCCTACCTGTCCCCGCAGCATGGCGTGGGCCTCAGCGTCCGGCCGCAGGGTCTCCAGCTCTTTTTTTAATTGAGCGGTCTCCGCCTCCAGCGGCCGCAGGCGCTCCGCCTCCTCCGCCAGCCGGTCCCGCTCCGCCGTTAAGGCCTGTACCTGCTCCCGCAGCGTCTCCGCCTCCTGCGTCAGCCGGTCCGCCTGCTCCTGCAGGGCATCCCGCTCGCTCCGAACCGCGTCGGTCTCCTGCGAGAGCTTCTCAATACACCGGGCCACATCTTCTTTGTCAAAGCCGCCGAAGGCAACTGTCTTGATCGCGTTTTGTTCCATATCCGCACCGCTTTCCGCGTTTTTCCGCTGTTTTATGAAATGATTATAGCAAAATCGCCGCCGCATTACAAGGCCCTCAAAAAAAGTGATAAAATTTCAAAAAAAGGCTTGCATTTTCAAAAAGGATGTGCTATTCTTAATAAGCTGTTTGAGCAAAGCAGTATGCGCCGTTAGCTCAGCTGGATAGAGCGTCTGGCTACGGACCAGAAGGCCGGGGGTTCGAATCCCTCACGGCGTACCAAAAGTCCTCGAAATCATCTGATTTCGAGGACTTTTGCTTTTCATAAGTTCCGTTTTTAGTGTGCCGCCTTTTTCTGACCCAAACGCTGACCCCAACGGGAGCGGGTAGCGGAAACCATCAGACGGCACGGGAGAGGATATTTCCCATCGTCTGGGCAGCTTTGAGCTGCGCGTCGGTGGTGACGTGGGCGTAGGTATCCAGCGTGAAGCCTGCCGAGTAGTGGCCCAGCATGGAGGACACCGTTTTTACGTCCACGCCGTTTTGCAGGGCCATCGTCGCGAAGGTATGGCGCAGGTCGTGGAATCGTATCCGTGGCAGCCCCGCTCGTTTCAGCACCCTCTGGAGCATATGCAGGACACTGTCCGGGGACATAGGGCCTCCGGTGGGTGACGGGAACACCCATTCGCTGTTTCCGACTTTGCATTTCTGCATTTTCAGTACGCTTATCGCGTCTGCCGACAGGGGCAGCGTTCGATAGGCGTTTTTCGTTTTCAATGGTGCTTCGACTACCTTGCCGTTCTGCCGCGAGATGGCCCGTTGGATTTTCAGCACACCACGGTCGAGGTCGACGTCCGTCCATTTCAGTCCCAACAGTTCGCCCCGCCGTAGGCCCGTGGCAAGGTCGAGGTAGTAGAGCTCGTACACGCCGCTGTCTTTGGCCTCCTGGAAGAAAGCACTGAGTTGGTCGGCTGTCAGCGTTTTCATCTCCTTGTGTTCGACTTTCGGCAGGGCGCAGCCCTGTGTGGGATTTTTCGTGACGAGGTGCTGCTCGATGGCAAGATTGTATGCCGAGCCGATCATCTGGTGGATGTTGCGGACGGTCTTTGGTGCTAAACCTTTTGGTTTCTTCTTGGCCTCGATGCGGTCTACCCGCCCGCCGTCCAGCAGGTGCTTGTAGAACCGCTGTAAGTCCAGAGAAGTCAAGTCTGCCAGCGGGATGCTGCCAATTTGCGGCTTGATGTGGTTTTTCAGAAAACCTTGGCTGGTCTTGAACGTGGACGGTCTGAGTTTCACCTTGGCGTAGTTCTCCATCCAGACCTCCAGCCAACTTCCCACAGTGTAGGTCTTGGCCCGTCCGTAGTCGATGCCGACGTTTTCCTCGATGGCTTTCTTCAGCTTTTCCTTGACCTCGGCCTGCGTCTTGCCGAGAACGTTCTTGATGATGGCCTTGCCAGTTTCCGGATCGTGACCGACTGTGTACCGGCCCTCCCATCGACCGTCCTTTCGTTTGCGGATGTTCCCTTCCCCGTTCGCTCGTCTTTTCGGCATGGTATCAGCCCCTTTCGCAACGAACAATACCGTAACCAAGAGGGAAAAGCTACCCAAAAGCGGAACTGTTATCAGAAAGTTATCATTTGTATTTGAAGCTGCACTGCCGGAGAGCTTGCGCTGCTGTCTATATAAAGTGTCCGCCTCTTTTTTCTACGCCCATACCTCCCTGAAACGGCTATAAGGCACCGTCAAAAGCCTTGGAATACCGTTTCACCACAAAATACCGATAGATCCCCTGCTGCAGTTCCCGGATAATCTCCCCTTTTATCCTGAGATGATCCAGATGCGCCATGCACTCACCCATTGCAAACCACTGCTGGGCGATGGGAAAGTCATTCCAGCTGTCGGCGTGAATTTTCCAGCGCATTCTCTGGGCGATCTCATAAGCGCAAAGGCCGGGGGCTTCCGTTACAATTTGCCGGACCTGCGTCAAGCGCTGCTGGTGATGCGCCAGAAGCTGTTCGATCCGCGCATGGTAATCCCCGCTTTTCCTGTGGCCCGGCAAAGCCAGCCTGACCGGATAGCCTGCCGCGGCTCGCAGACTGTTCATATAATCCCCCAATGAATCGGGAACACCTGTATAGGGGGTGATATTGGGCGATATGTCGAACAGAACATGGTCACCGCAGAACATGATTCCCTGTTTTTCTGCCCAGAGCATCATGTTGCCGGGGGTGTGTCCGGGAACCGGAATGTTCTCCAGCTTGTAATCGCCGTATAGAATTTTCTCATGGGGTTGGAGCAGGCAGAGCCGATCTCCGAAGTCCGGATAGGACATATTGTCCGATTCTTTTTCAAACAGCTGCTGCCTGTGCGCTTCGTCAAATCCCTCGGCGGTAAATCGGCGGACGGTTTCCTGATGCAGCTTTTCGTCATCGGCCCGCCTGTCGTACAGTGCATCCGCTTCATTCATATAAATCCTGCCATGCTGGGCGGCCATCCTATCCGCAAGCCCCGCATGGTCGGTATGAAAGTGCGTGACAAGCACATCGCGCCGCTCTCTTTGAGATCCCAGCTGATGCAAGCCGCTGCTCAGTGCCTCATAGCACTCTTTTCTTCGGAAGCCTGTGTCGATGAGAAGCTCCCGATCTTCCCCCCGGATGAAATAGCTGTTCAGCTCCCGCAGCGGATTCCCCACCAGCGGAACAGGAATACGGTATATATTCGGTGCAACTTCTTCAACCATAACGTACTCCTTGTATTATAAAGTAGTAGTTTATAGCCCTTACCCAAGGGGCGTGTGCTACACTGTAAGGGATGCTGTGGATTGGTTTCGTCCTCCTACCGCAAGACGGTTCGTGAAAGGCTCCAACCACAGCCCTTTACAGTATTGTTAATCAGTTAGATACCGCCAGACGGTTTATGTAGAACAAGGTTACAAGAGTAAAGTGTCCTGTGGACCCAGCATCAAACAAACACACCGGAGGTATTCATCATGATTTGCGTGGGAATTGACGTTGCCAAGGACAAGCATGACTGCTTCATCCTCAGCTCGGAAGGTGAAGCCCTGGCAGATGTATTCACCATCCAAAACAATGCGGAGGGCTTTGACAGGCTCCTACAAACCATTCGCCGCTGCACCCGTCCAGAAGATAAAATAAAAGTAGGGCTTGAGGCTACCGGACACTACAGCTACAACATCCTCGGATTTCTGCTTGACTAAGGCCTGCCAACCTACGTCATCAATCCGCTGCACACCAACCTCTACCGAAAAAGTCTGAGTCTTCAGAAAACCAAGACCGACCGTGTCGATGCGCGAACCATTGCAGCTATGCTCATGTCTGATGTGGACCTCAAGTCCTACACAGACACAGCATACCACTTGGCCATGAGGCGCTTCATGCCGGCTTCCAGTCCATCGGCGGTGAGATCGAACATGGGGAACATCTTCGCCAGCTCCAGATGCGTCACCGTCCAGAAGTCCTGAAAGACCGGCATCGGCTCCGGGTTCAGCCAGATGAGATAGGGGAAGTGCTTCTTCAGCAGCGTCAGCCACTCCGCCCCTGACGGGCCGTAGCGCTGGGTTTTCCAGTCATACTGCTTTTCCCGCAGCTCATAGGGGTTCATGGCGGCGTCCCCTACAATGATGACCTTATAGCTCTCGTCAAAATTCTGCAATAGCCACTCCGTCGGCACGGCCCCGTCCTGCCACAGCCGGGGCCCCTCATACACATTGCCGAAGATACAGTTGTGGAAATAGTACGTGTGCAGCTCCTTGAAATGATTGGATTTGGTAGCCGCCTGAAACAGCTGGCTGCAAAGGCCGGCGTAGTAATCCATGGAGCCACCGGAATCCATCAGAAGCAGGACCTTGACGGTATTCTTCCGGGGATTTTTATACCGCACCTGTAGGGTTCCTGCATTCTCGCAGGTATCGTGGATGGTGGCATCCACATCCAATTCCTTGTCCGCGCTCTGTTCCTGAACGGACAGCTGCCGCAGGGTGCGGAATGCCATCTGGAACTGGCGGGTATCCAGCGTGTTGTCCTTGCGGAAGTCCCGGAACTTCCGCTCCCCCGCCACCATCATGGCGGTGCGGTGGCGGCTCTGCCCGCCGATGCGGATCCCATTGGGATGCCAGCCGTTGTTGCCAAAGGGGCTCCGGCCCTGTGTGCCTACCCAATAATTGCCGCCGTTATGCTCCTCCGTCTGCTCTTTCAGACGTTCCTCCAGCATTTTCAGCAGTTCTTCCAATGTTTCGTCCGGGAATCCGGCGGAACGGAGGTCCTCAATGGTGCGCTTCAAATCCTCGCTGGGATGGTTCAGCCAGTCCAGTAAGCCCTCCGGCAGCTCACCGGTATAGGGAACATCCTTGAAAAATTCCAGAAATACCTGATCGAAGCGGTCAAATTCCGCTTCGCTTTTCACCACCACCGCCCGGCACAGGTGGTAAAACCCCGTCAGAGTAGAGTGGTGCAGTCCCTTTTCCATGCCCTCCAGCAGCGTCATCCACTCGTTGAGGGAAACATTCAGCCCCCTTTGGCGCAACAGGTAAAAAAACGCGGCGAACATGGCTTATCTCCTTGCTTTCCCAAGGGTCTGCAGGTCCTTATCCTTTTTCAGCAGAACACCGGCGAAGGGAATTTCCCTCTCAATGCGCTCCGGGGCCACGCCGCCGGCCACCAGTGCCCGGATCCAGTCCACCAGCTCAGAGGTGGAGGGCTTCTTCTCAATGCCCCGCAGCTCCCGCAGCCAGTAGAATGCCGCCAGCGCCTGCTTTACCAGCTTCTCGTCCAGATTGCCGAAGTGCACCCGGAGAATGGCCTCCATCTGCTCCTGGTCCGGGAACTCGATATAGTGGAACACGCACCGGCGCAAAAAGGCGTCCGGCAGCTCCTTTTCCGCGTTGGAGGTGATGATGACGATGGGCCGCTGTTTCGCCCGAATGGTCTCCTTGGTCTCCGGGATGTAGAACTCCATCCGGTCCAGTTCCCACAAAAGGTCATTGGGGAATTCCAGATCCGCCTTGTCGATTTCATCGATCAGCAGGACCACCTGCTCCTCGGCGGAAAACGCCTCGCCCAGCTTACCCAGCTTGATGTATTTTTTGATATCGTCCACGCCCTGACCGCCGAACTGGCTGTCATAGAGCCGCTGCACCACATCGTAAACGTACAGGCCGTCCTGCGCCTTGGTGGTGGATTTCACATTCCAGATGATGAGCTTTTTCCCCAGTGCCTCCGCCACGGCCTGCGCCAGCACGGTCTTGCCCGTGCCGGGCTCGCCCTTGATGAGCAGCGGCTTTTGCAGCGCCACGGCGATGTTCACGGTCTCCATCAGCTCCCGGGACGCCACATAATGCTCGCTGCCCCTGAATTTCGTTTCCATAAAAACGCTCTCCTTTGTATTTTGCCATGCAGCATGGCAGGTCGGCACGATTATAGCAGACTTTTTCCTATGAGGCAACGTAAGTTTCCTTTTTGACAAGCCGCCCTATCCCAGTGCCACATCCAGTATCATCATGATCAGAAAGCCGCCCACAAAGCCGCAGGTCCCGGTCCGGGAATGGGCTTGGGGCACCAGCTCCTCCACCACTACGTACAGCATGGCTCCGGCGGCAAAGCTCAAAAGCCACGGCATCACCGGCCGCACTCCGGCCGCCGCCAGCGCTGCCAAGATTCCCGCCGCGGGCTCCACCGCGCCGGAGAGCGTTCCCAACGCAAAAGACCGCCGCCGGGAATACCCCTCCTGCCGCAGCGGCAGAGAGATAGCCGCGCCCTCCGGGAAATTCTGGATTCCAATTCCCATGGCCAGCGCGGCGGCACCGGCCATACCCTCGCCCGCCTCTGCCAGCGCAAAGGCCAGCCCCACCGCCATGCCCTCCGGCACGTTATGCAGCGTAATGGCCGCCATGAGCAGTGTGCTCTGCCGCCGGGACGGGTCCTCGTCCCTGCCGCGGCGCAGTCTCGGCAGGGCGGCGTCCAGCGCGGCAAGGAACACCACGCCGCACAAAAGCCCCACCGCCGCCGGGAGCCAGCCGGGAAGCCCAACGTCCGCCGCCCGGTCAATGGCCGGCAGCAGCAGGCTCCACACACTGGCCGCCGTCATGACTCCGGCGGCAAAGCCCAGCATGGTTTTTTGAAACTGGGGCCGGGGCGCCTCTGCGAAGAAAAACACCACCGCCGCTCCCAGCGTTGTCATCAGAAAGGGAAAGCCGGTACCCAGCGCGGCCCGGCTCAAGGCTTGCAGCATACGAATCAACGCCTTCTCCATGGTTTCGGGCGTTCCTCCGCCCGTATGACAGTATAAGCGCCGCCGGGGTCTCGGGTGACGGGCTTGCGTTTTTTCCGCCGCTGTGATATGGTTGTATTGTAAAGTGTATATGCTCATATAATTCCGCTGTTGGGCACTGTCCGGGCGCGGAAGTTTCTATGGGACCGCCCAAGGCCCCGCTATGAGTGCCCGTTCGGGCGCTCATTTATTTTTTTTCGGGAGGAACCGACTCATGACTATGATTTTAAAGGGCTGCATCGTCTCCGCCCCGGCGTTGGGCCGGTTGGAGACCACGGAGCACGGCTATCTCATCGCCGAGAACGGACACATCACCGGCATATACCCAGTGCTGCCGGAGCAGTATGCCGGCGCGCCGGTGGAGGACTATGGCGACGATCTCATTGTCCAGTCCTTTGCCGACCTGCATCTCCACGCACCCCAGTATCCCATGCTGGGCACCGGCATGGACCTGCCGCTGCTGGACTGGCTGAATACCTACGCCTTTCCCACAGAGGCCCGCTTCGCGGACACGGACTATGCCCGGACGGTCTACCGGCAGCTATCCCGGGAGCTCATCGCCCACGGCACCACACGGGTGTGTATGTTCTCCTCACTCCACACCGAGGCCACACTGATTTTAATGGAGGAACTGGAGCGCGCAGGCGTCACCGGCTACGTCGGCAAGGTGAATATGGACCGCAACGGTCTTCCCGGCGTGTTAGAGGAAACCACGGAGGCTTCCATGCGCGATACGCTGCGCTGGCTTGACAGGTGTCAAGACACCTGTCGCATCCGTCCTATCCTGACACCCCGGTTCACCCCTTCGTGCACCGATAAGCTCATGGAATTTTTAGGAAGGCTGGCGGCGGAGCGAGGTCTGCCAGTACAATCCCACCTCTCGGAAAACCGGGCGGAAATACAGTGGGTCCGGGAGCTGCACCCGGACTGTGAGCAATATTGGGAGACCTATGCCAAATACGGCCTTTGGAATGACCGCACCCTCATGGCCCACTGTGTCTGGTCGGATGAGTGGGAGCGGCAGGCCATGAAAAATGCCGGTGTCACCGTGGTGCACTGCCCGGATTCCAACCTGAACCTCTGCTCCGGCACTGCCCCGGTGCGGACGATGCTGACCGGGGGCGTCCGGGTGGCGCTGGGAAGTGACATTGCCGGAGGCGATCATTTGGATATGTTTGACGTCACCGCCGCCGCTATCCGGGCCTCCAAGATCCGCCGCATGACGGACCCGGCAGCTCCGGCGCCGCTGACAGTGGCGGAGGCGTGGTATCTGGCCACCTCCGCCGGGGCGGAGTGGTTCGGGGAACAGCCGGGCTTCGCCCCCGGCAACGCCCTGCACGCCATGGTCCTCTCCGACAGCGCACTGCCTCATGGAAAGTCCCTGACCCCGGCCCAACGGCTGGAGCGGGCGGTATACCGGCAGCAGCCGAATGCGCTCCGGGCGGTGTATTCCGCTGGGAGGAAAGTATTTGAGGCTCCCACCGACTGACGGACTGCCGTGCGAACAACAAAGCCCCCGCCGAACGGCGGGGGCTTTCAGCGTGTCGAAAAAGTCTTTTCTCCCCGCTGAGCAAGTTTTCAGAACTTCATAAAAGTTCTGAAAACTTAGGATTT
>OOCB01001020.1_pt1 | contig 40421 bp, 35 predicted proteins | sample 1671351 | NCBI WGS metagenome assembly OOCB01 (sample SAMN06348148, study PRJEB24527) | human gut metagenome | biome: human gut; feature: ankylosing spondylitis patient; material: feces | host: Homo sapiens | place: China | collected 2015-10 | reverse complement strand
TTTTCTTTTGAGGCGTTTACTTCTAGGTCGCCTTTCCCTTGCAATCCCTAACCTTATAATAGGTACAAACGCAAGAAGCCCCGGCGCTGCCGAAACCAATCCACTAAAAAATAATATGAAAGAATGTTTGTAAATCAAAGTGTTATTCTTTTCTTTGCAAAGAAAAGACTTAAAATAAAAACATGACGACCCTATTGAGTCGCTGTACTTTTTGATAAAAACGATGGATTAAGTTATGGTAAAGATTGGAAATTTTGAAATAGAATAATTTTGATTCTTTTGTTTATTTCTTGTCTTTTTAGTCTGGTGATTGCCCTTTCTTATTCTTCCACTTCACCAGCTAATCCGATAAGGTCAAAATACATCAGTCTGGTTCTCAGTTTCGTATCTTTGTCAAATCCCGTATTCTCCGCTTCCTGACTTTCCGTTGAAAACAGAAATGTGAAGCCGTTCTTCAAGTAATACCTCAATGGAATTTCTTCATTATAGGCATCCACGATAAGAAAACGGCAACCTGTCTTATTACCTGTATCGATAAACCATGATTTTATAAACTCCATCAGTTCACTTCCTATCCCACGGTGGGCAAAATTCACATTAATCCCCAACCTACCAATCAGGACACCAGGATAACGGCGCATCTGTTTGGAATAAGACTACAATCTGCAATGACTTTTTCGTCCAATGAAGAGAAACTACATTTATCCAACAGGAATCCCATACTTACAGCATATTGGCTTTTTTCAATATGGCACGGGCTATTTTCACCTGCTTGCTGAAATCTGTTTTCTCCTTCTTCTGATAAGCCTTATCCGCTTCCTTTACGAAACGTTCGGCTTCTTTCCCTCTCAGCGTAGGAATTGCTTTGATTTCTAATGCCATGACTTGTAATAATTTGGTTTTCTGCTGCAAAGATAGGAAATTTTCGGCAAATCACTTTCTCTGACGCCCATTTTTATGATAAACGGTTCCACAACCAGTAGTGTCCAATTCCTGTTGTCTGTTCCGCAGGCTTTGACGATACCTGAACGGTAATCCAAAAGACCTGTTCCACCTTCCCCTTTTATCAAGAGAAGCGGGACAGGAAACTTTCTATGTAACGTAAGTTACAGCATGGCGGCATACTTGCGTACCTGCTTCAGACGCTCCATAAAAGAGGGATTGGCAGCGACCTGCCACATGTTATATTTCAACTGCAGACGAATTAGTGAATCCGCAGGTACATTCAGAGCTGCCTCGAAGAGCATTGCTGTCTGTGCCGTAACAGGACGACGGCAGTTAAGAATGTCATTCAACATTTTATAGGAGATTCCCATCTGCTCTGATAACTTACGCTGCGAAATCTTGCGGTATTCAATCTCTTCTTTCAGGACTTCACCAGGGTGAGTAGGATATGCCGGAGTGAGGTTGTTGGCAATCATAGTAGGATCTATTCCTTGTATCTCAATCATAAGTCGTCTGTTATTTATAATGGTTCGATAAATCTATTATATTGCATATTGTAGCGATAGTTTCATCTTCTCTTGTCCGTTCCTCAAACTCAATGCGGTACTGGTCGTTAACTCTAACAGAAGAAAGACCTTCCTTATCGCCTTTCAACTTTTCATAATTCAACGAGTTGTATTTCAAAAGCCCTTGTACATTCGGAGTTTCCAGCATTATGTTGATAACACGTATATATTTCCGTACCACTTGTGGCTGATACCGGTGCCTCACTTGAACGCGATGTCGCGCTGCGCATACGTCCCGCCTCCGGCACCGTTTTTCGACAGGATGCCGACAGCCCCGGTCAGTTCCACCCACCTTGAAGGACTCATGGTAAACGCATTGCTGCCCGCTTCCGCCAAAAGGGGGTCGAATTCGACCCCTTTGAACGCGGGGTTGTTTAGTTGCTCCCACAGTCCGAGGTATTCCAGCGTGTTCTTCAGTCGCATCCAGTTCTTCACTACGTCTTTAGGCTCGGCAGGATTTTTCTGGCGAGCGATGTCCGTGATGCAGATATAGTCAATGCCGTTGTGCTGCAAGGTCCTGATAGTGGTACCTTTCACCTGGAGGGTCGATTTCTTTGCCATAGTATTCTTTTTCTTTTGATTACGCTAACAAAAATAACCCTTTTCCGGCAATAATCATTCTATTTCCTATACAATCTTTTAAAGAACGCTTGTTTTGTGCTGCCGCCTGCGAAAGCGGTCGTCGCACCATTCTGTCTATGGGCAGCTCCGGCTTGACGCTTGCGCCGGGGCAGCTGTATGTGGAATGAAGGTCTTCGTTTCGGTGTCGTCAAAATAAATGGTCGTACCGTCAGTTACGAACTTACCGTTCTCTCTCTTGTAGGGCACGTTGGTAAAGCCGGCGAATGTCCAGTCCTACCGTACCGCTTTCCGTAAACTTGATGGCATTGCTCTGCAGATTGTTGGCTATCTGTATCAGCCGGTTGCGGTCACCCATCAGAATGATGTCGTTGCATCCAGTAATGTCTTGCTATCTTTTCCTTTATCTCTTCTTGTTCGTAGAGTACCAGCATGATTCTATTCAGCAATTTTTCCTTTTCAGCCAACAGCTGGCATATGCTGTCTATACGCTCGCTGCGGCAGGTTCTGGACTTGAAGCGGCTGAGCAGGCTGTCTACTTCCAGTCGCTTCTCATGGTACGCCGCGATGTCTTCCTCATTCCAGTCCAGCACGGTCTCACCAATCATGGATAAATCCACTACCTTCATATATACCTCGTGTACATATCCTTGCGGAGACTTCTTATTTTGTAGGTAGTAGCTTCCAATTCCTGTTGTCTGTTCTGTTCATTGAGCCAAATATAGACGATGCCGAAAATGACGAATAGTATCAGCACATATCCTGCCGCTATCTTGGTGCGCAGGTGTAAGAAATGCAGCCCACTGACCTTGTGGTAGCGGGCTGCGGTGTCTGTATGATTTACCGGGCACAAATGCTCCCGCCCGGAATGGGAGTTCTTTTCTTTTTGGGTTATACTTCGGTTATTTTCCGTTTCGGGCGGAACTTTTCCCGCCCGACACGCTTATCTCCGCATCTTCCAGGTAGATGTTGGGCTTGCCGCCCGTCACCCGTATGGCATGGTTGCCCGTGCCGCTGAAGTAGTAGGTGCCGTCGTCGTTGATGATGCAGTCTTCATTCGAGAGGTCGATGGTCTGCATGCCTTCGCTGTTTGCCGTAATCGTGATGGTGTGGACATTGCCGGCTTCGAGGGTTGTCAGGGTGCTGACAGGAACTACGGTCGTTTCGTTTAGGCGGACGAAGGGCTGGGTAGTTTGGTCGCCTATTTCGCCGGGCACGAGGTTGGCCTCCCAGCATGATTCACCGTTATATATGCATGACTTCGTGGTTATCCAGCCTTGCGAATCAGCATCGGTAGCTAATGTACCCTGCGTGTTGGTGCATGAAGTGAAGCCATAAACCTCCACATTGGTGACTTGCGATGCTCGTTCACCCTTCAACTTCACCCGCACCTTGGCCAACGAATGGGTGAAGCCGAGGCTGACGGGCGATTGGTGGTTGCCCGTGCCGGTGCCGCGCAGCACGTAGGTCAGGCCATTCAGATATTGAAACTCAAGGTTCACACTGCTTGCCTCGGCGGGATACCAAGCGGTGACATCGGCAGTCTGGGTGTTCTTCCAATATACAGGAATTTCGGGGGAGACTGTGACATTTCCCGCATCATCCACCTTTATTATATAGATGCCCGTTTCCTCATTGTCGCCGATGCGCACGCCTATCCGTTCACCGCCCTGGAATACGCTGCCGCTGCCATCGGGCTTCTCGGTCACGCGCGTCCAAGGTTCTTCGCTGCTCTCCGCGGTGATGCTTACACTGCCTATCTGCAAAGGATATTCGCCGTCGGGCAGGGTGTTGCCCTGCTCGGCCAGTTCGTCCTGCGTGCAGGCGGTAAACAGGATTGCCGCCATGAGGCATATTGTCGTAAATAATCTGTTATTCTTCATATCTTCTTCGCTCTTGTAAGTCTTTTGCGTATCATTTTCTTTAATTAAATGGGCAGTTCTACTGCGCCTTCGCCACCTGTGCCGTCGCCCCATGTCATGCTACCGGTATCGACCGATACCTGAAGGCCGTAGAGGGTGATGGTAACATTGTAGGTGTACTTATAGCCGGCTTTCCATTCGGTGTCGTTCTGTAGCATGTAGTAGAACGGGCCGTAGGAGGTGCCGTCCTTCTCGGCGGTGAAGGTCAGCAACTTTGTGCCTGCCGCCATGTCCTGCGGAATAACGAGGGCTTCGTAGGTGGCGAAATAGCCTGTCGCCGGAGTACTGGCAAGGTGAGGGCTGATGCTGCCTTTGGTGGCGCCGGGTGTCCATGTGCCGAGCCAACGCCCGTCAGCGTCCACGGCTTTCGGGAGGGTGAACGCGCCGTCCAGCGCGAGGATGTCACCCTCGCCGATAGTCAGGCTGATGTCGCCCGGCGTGGCTCCGATGCTTTCGGGCAGACCGTCGCTCTTGATGTTCACCACCACCTTGGCGGTCTGGTGGTAGAAGGTGAGGGCGGGCGTTTGGGCGAAGCTCACGGTCTTGGATTCACTGCAAAGCAGGTCTCCCGACTGATAGTCCGCATCGCGGCTCTGGTCTTCCTCCACACTCCAAGTCCAATCGTTGTTTTCCACCATGATATTCGGGTAAAGACCCTGCACGGTGATGGGACTTGGTTTTGTCCAATAGTATTCGCCGGACAGGTTGCCTTTATCATCCACCGTGTAGTCATACCACTCCGTGCCGTCCCCGTCGGTTACCTGCAGGGCTATCGTCTCATTGCCGTTCCACCGGTTGTCCACGGTGGCGCGGGTGTCGGCGCTGCCCTCTATGGCGGCGGTCAGCGTTAGCGGCTGCGTGCCGTCGGGCAGCGTTCCCGCATCGTCCTGCGTGCAGGCGGTGGCCGCAAGGAGAGCAGGGCGAGTGCCGGGAATGTATATAAGGTATATCGTTTCATATCGTCCTGTTTTTACTTCTTCTTCAATACAGGCAGACCATCGGTGCCGGATGTCCATTGGTAGGCGTTGTCGGTGAGGGCAGCGTTCATGCCATCAACAGCGGTCTGCCAAGTGGTCGTACCCTCCACCTTCGTGGCATCTATCGTTCCTCCTTGATTATATGCTCCATGTCCGGCATTTCCGCCATAGAAGCAGGTGGTGATGGTGCTATAGTTGTAAGCAGCGATGCCGCCATTATCATAACTTGTCGTTAAGTTTCCATCGAACCAGCAAGCGGTAATGGTGCCGAAGTTAATAACAGCAATGCCACCGGCTGCACCGTTGTTTGCTTTAATCTCTCCCGTTACGGAACAGGCGGTAATGGTGCCGTAGTTGGAATTCGCAATGCCACCGGCCACACCGTTTTGCTGCACATCGCAGTTTACATCTTTCAGTTGCAGATTTTTCACCGTTCCGTTGCTTCCGACACTACCGAACAATACAGCATTCTCACCACCTGTTGAGTTTGTGGTGATGGCCAGTCCCGTGATGCTGTGTCCCTGCCCGTCGAAAGTGCCGTTGTATGTTTGACCGCTATTACCTACCGGTGTCCACTCCTTGCCCGTCATATTGATGTCGGCGGTGAGGGTGATATTGAGTGTCGGGTCGGTCTGCACAGCCTCTGCCCATTCCTTCAGGCCGTTAGCGGTGTAGACTGTGTAGCTGCCGTCGTCCTGTATGAAATAACCCAAATCCTCTGCCGTGCCGCTCTCGCTGCCGCCGTCAGTCCAGCCGCCGATGGTGCAGCCCTCCAGCGTCAAGCCGGTGGCGTTCACATTGACGGTGTAGGTGTAGCGGCTGCCGGCTGCCAGCACCACATCGCTATGCGGACGGAAATAGTAAGTGCCTCCGCCTAAATCCACCTGTATGAACGGGGTATTCGCCTTCACGGTCTGCGGTGCGGTGAGGGCTTCGTAGGTGTCGCCGCCCGATGTGTAGGTGCGGATAGTGGCGGGGTTGCCGTTATCCGTGCCCAAGCCGGTGACATAAACATCGGCTCCCGTCACGCTCGTGATGCCGGCGCCCGGCTTAAGAAGAACCGTTATACGCGCCGTGCGGTGGCTGAACTCAAGCGTGGGGCTGTCGAACTGCACGGTCTGGGCTTCGGCGAAGATGAAGTCGCTGCCCTCGAAGCCTTCCTTCGTGCTTTGGTCGGCAGCTACTACCACGGCGGGCATGGTTTCCATGTCGTTCGCGTCGTATGGCCACCACGCCGAAACGGTGATGTCCTCGCGGCTTGTCCACCAGAACGGGTCGGTGTCGCTGCTCAGGGTGGCAGTCTTGTAGCCGTCGGCATCGGATGCCGTCACATCGTATTCCTTCACCGTCCCGCCCATTTCGACTGCTACGGTCTGTACGCCCTGCCAGTTGCCGTCCACGGTGGCGCGTGAGGCAGGGGTTGCCACGGCTTGCAGGCCGGTGGCGCGGATTACCAATGGATACTCGCCCTCGGGCAACGTGCCGCCGCCGAGGTCGTCCTGCGTACAGGCAGCCAGTACAAACGCCGCCGCACAGAGAAATAATAGGTTCTGTTTCATATCGCTCATAAGTTGATGTTTCGTGGTTATGAGCGTTGCTTTGAGAGATTGTGTGGGGAGGAGAAGGGGGAATTATTCAGGCAATGACTTGTTATCGGATATGACCCGGAATTTTTTCTCCGCATCTACGGCATTTAAATGCATCAACTGACTTTCCGCAAGTTGTTTCAGCAACTCGTAGCGTTTGTGTTTTGCTACTTGGCGTTTGATAAGTTCGGCATTGAACGATTCCATGTTCGACAACACGACCAATTCGTTAATACTCGCCATGTCACGGATATTCATATTCTTCTCTGCGTATTGCGGATTGGCTTCACGCCATTGCTTTGCAGTGCAACCCCACAATGCCAAGTTAAGCAAGTCGGCTTCGTCAGCGTATGCTATGCCTTGGTCTATATCTCCGACATGGGGAATGATAAAGTCACGGATGGCATCGGTATGCAAGGTGTAGTTCACTTTGCTCAGGATGCGTTTCACGTTCCATTCACCCAAAAGCGGATGGCTTTCGGCCTCTTTCAGCCGTTGGTATTCCTTGATGAGATAAAGCTTGAACTCCGGGCTTAACCAAGTTCCGAACTCGAAAGCGATATCCTTGTGGGCATACGTGCCACCGTATCGCCCTGCTTTGGAAATAAGGCCGATGGCTCCCGTCCGCTCTATCCATTGCTTTGGCGTAAGCGTGAAACTGTTTGTTCCGGCTTCCGATTTAAAGGCATCGAATTCGATGCTTTTAAACTGTGGGTTGTTGATACTTTCCCATAATCCCAAGAAATCAATGGTGCTGCGCAACCGCATCCAGTTCTGGATAATGTAGTTTGTCCTTTCTTTATCTTTATAATGAGCCATATCGGTCAGGCAGATATAGTCATTACTATCCGGGCGCATGGAAACAGATACTTCTACATCTGATACGGTAATTTTTCTTACTGAAGCCATTTCATTTATCTTTAGGTTGTGCTTTTATTGCCCAAAGGTAGTGCTTTTCCTTGACAATCCGTCTCCTCCTCACACAAATCTTTCAAAGAACGCTCTTGTTTTATAATCTGTTAGGGCTAACGCTTAAAGGTCTGCATTCACATTGCCGCCGTTCACCGGATTCCAGTCGCTGATAGTGGCTGAGCTGATGCTCAGGTCCTTGTTGCGGACGGTGACGGTGTAGGTGTAGTTGTTGCCGGCTTTCAGTGCGCCGTCGGGAATGGTGAGCGTGGCGGTGTAGGGCTGGCTATTGTAGTACACGCTCAGTCCGATGCTTGCCTTGGTCTGCGGGAAGAGGATGACCGACGAGGTGAGTGCGCCGTTCGTCAGCGTCATGTCGAGGTCTTGCGCCGCTGTGGCATCATCCGTTTCTGCCGTGCCGGTGGTGGTGTCGAAGCTGCCCGTCAGCATCAGTCCGGAGAGCGTGTAACCGGTGGGTTGGATGGTAGAGAAGTCCACACCGCTACCCTCCTTGAAGGTGAGCGTAATCTGGCTCATGCAGTGGTGGAAGGAACAGTCCTTGCCGCCTGCATCAGTGTCGTCGGTAAAGTTCACTTCAGGATTGTGCGTACTGGCAGTGGCACCGGTGGCATAGAGGAAGTCAATGGCGGGCTGGTTCTGCTGCGCCGTGGCATCGGTGGTGGCGGTCAGCGTCCCGCCGTCCGCATCGTAAGGATAGTAGGCGGAGAAGGTGGTCGGGTCGTCATCTTGGAAGAAGATGATGGGTCCTGTCGGTGTGAACTTCCCGCTTTCCCACCGGTATGGCACGTTGGTGTAGCCGAAGCGGCTTTCGGAGATGCCTATCTCGTCACGTTCCGCCCAGGCGGTTCCGCTGGCGCGGGTGGATACGGCATCTGAGATTTCGGCGTTAATCACTGCGGCCACGGGGCCATTATTCAGGTTCTCATCATCGTTGGTGCAGGCGGAAAGCGCGAGTGCCAGTGCTGCGAAGGTGAATAATCTTGTCTTCATCGTTTCTGTATTTCTTATGATTCTTTTTACTTTTACATTTCGGCATCCACTCCGCCGCCGTCCACTGTTTCCCAGTCTGTGATTTCACCGGTGAAGCCCGCCTCGCCCGGGGTCTCGGCGATGGTGCCGCCGAGGGTCAAAGGCGAGGTTTTGCCGTCGTTGAAGTCGTCGAGGGTAGCCGTGAGGTCGCTATTGAGAGATGTAGGCTGCGGGTTGCCGTCAGTGTAGGTCAACGTGGCGGTGAGCCGCTGCGCGTCGCCCGCAATGCCGAGCAGCCGGACAGTTGCCATCCACTTGCCCGCATCGTCGCCATCAGTTATCTTCGTGAAGTGCAGCTCCACCTCCGAAGGTGTGCTGTGGATACCCGTGGCGAAGTCAAGCGTCCCTGCCGCTCCGCTCAGCGTGCCCTCGATGCTCTCGATACGCTCTGCCGCATCGCCCGCAGGTTTGATGACAAGGGTCAGTTCTCGTACCTGCTGCCGCATGACGGCGGTCAGCTCGTAATCGGTGTCGGCTTCTATAGCCACCTCCTGCACGGATGTGAAGAGCCAGCCGGGGGCGTTGCTGATGAATGCTTCGGTTTCTGCTTGTTGAACTATGGTAGCGGTGGTGCCGCTTACCGTAATGCCGTCGGCAGGGTTATACACCGCAAGGGTATAACTGCCCGGATTGAAAAGATAGTCCGGCGAGTGGGTCGCACCGGTCTCCGTGCCTGTATAGTCACCCATGACAATATGCCACGAGGCAGGTATGTCCACTCCTTCGCCCCGGTCTGCCCAATCGGCGGTGACGGTGACCTTCCCTGTGTCGGGATGTGGCGTGTCATGCAGTTCGTCCTTGACGCAGCCGCCCAGCGTGAGTAGCAGCGCAAGGGAAAGAATCGTTGTCGTATATCTTGTCGTTGTCATATTCTCCTCCTTTCTCTAAAACAGCTTCCACACCAAGGTGACACCCGCATTAACCGGACCCCACCAGTTCTTCGTCTCCTTACCGGCACGCACACGCACACCATCAATGACCTCATATTTCTCATAGTCCGCGTGCAGGCATCCCACCGCTACATTGAAATCCAGTGACAGGGCATCGCTGAGCCGCAACTGGTAACCGCCCGTGATGCCGCCTCCCATCAGGTCACCCTGCTTGCCGGTTGCGGAGAGCTTGTAGTTGAACTCGCCTGCCTTGAACATCGCGCCCAGATAGCCGCACTTCTCCTTGCCTATATAGTAACGCACTTCCGGAGCCACTTCCCAGAGGGCATACCGCCTGTCCTTGCCGTTCCACGACCACGATGTCCACGAGCCGTTCACAAGGATTCCCCACGAGGGATGGACGCGCCACTCCAAGCCCAGATCGGGGGTGAGTGTCGCCCAACGCAGCAGGTTGGCACGCAGGGCAAAATGGTAATGGGCAGATGATGGGGATTCCAACGGAGTGGCAGTTATCTCTTGGGGCTGTTCAGCTTGCCTTGCCGCCTGTTCTTTGGTGGGTCTGTCAGCTTCCGCTTTTTCGGCAGCGTGGCGTGCTTCTTCAGCCTTGCGCCGTTCTTCAGTAGCTTTGCGTTCCTGTTCGGCTCGTTCGGCGGCAAGGCGTTCTTCCTCTGCCTTGCTTAGCCCTTCCGATTCAGTGGCGGATGCTTCCGGTGCAGGTACTGTCAGACGGACGATGACTAAATCACCGTCGGCAGCATGGCTTTTGGCGTGGGGCTTGGTGATGAAACATTCCTCTTTGATTCCGCCGCGCACAATGAGTTCCGATTTCACACGGTTGGAACGGATGGCGGCCATCCGCAAGTTTTCCTTTTCGCTGTCAAGGGAATTGCAGTAGCCGTCCACATAGAGCGGAAGACTGCCGCCGAGTATGCTGTCCTTGTTCCGGCGCACGCATTCCAGCAACCGGGCAAGCTCCCGGTCGTTGCCGTCAAGCGGCACATAGAACATATCCTTCTGCGGCACGAAACGGAAGGTGTAGGTGGTGTCCGCTTTCTCTTGCGCGAAGACAGGAACAATTACTGCCGTCAGCCACAGAAATAGGGTGAAAAATAGGATTTTTCTGCTCATATAAACTTGAATTTATTATCTTTGCTTCATCCAAAGTTAATAAATGACGTTTATTAGCCCAAACCTTTTCCTGTTAAATTTCAGCGCTCTATTAGAATTGTCGTTTGAGCACTTTTCAAATTGTCAAATAAGCACATTTTTGTCGAATTAGCACTTTTTGAATTGTTGAATTAGCACATTTTTGTCGTTTGAGCACTTTTTTGAAAATGGGTTTCTGTAACCATTTCAGCACATTTTTACCACACAAATTATTCCAGATTCGCTTTTCTCCACTTGGCAGGCGTGCATCCTTCCTTATCGGCAAATGATTTGATAAAGTTACTGCGGGAAAGAAAACCGGAAGCCTCGGCCAGCTTCTGTACATTGATTTCCGGATGCTCCTTCAGTATGTTTTTCGCATACTCCAACCGGAGACCGGTTATCCATTCGCGGAATGTCATTTTATACGTAGTCTTGATATAAGCGGAAAGATAGGTACGGTTCGTATGAAGTATTTCGGACAGTTCTTTTATGGTAAGTCCCTGCTGGACATAGCCGTCTGTCTTTATCCAGTTGTCAACCTTCTCTATAATTTCTGTATAGGACACTGAAACTTCTTCCTCTGAAACTATTTCCGGTCCTGTTTGCGTATCTGTCAGAAGTTCTTCTTCAGACTGTATATCCTGCTCAAAAGCATTTTCTACCTGTTCATAGAACAACAGGTAGTTCTGATAGCTGTAGAAAAGATAGCTGTAGAACGGGATTGACGACAGAATCCAGATAAAAACATATTTGTCCGGCAGAAATGTCAGCAATCCGCATCCGACCCCGAAGATAAGTGCCCAATAGGTAAAGATGGACAGCCATTCTATATATGCCCCTATATCATCTGCATGCGTGTCATCGAAAATTCTGACGGCTCTGCGGTATGCGACAATGACTCTGCGGGCCAGCACAAGCCCGTAAATCACCAGCCATGCTGCCAAAGCCAGTAATGCAACATTCTGTACGGCGCCACCCGGCAGCAGCAATAATACGACTCCGGAAAGAGAAGAGAAAATCACCCATAAAATGATATGTGTCCATGACCTTTTGCGCGTTATGTAGAAACGGTCAAGCAGTGTTATCATTGCTGAGCTGAACAGATAGTAGCACAAAAAGTAGGTGGACAGATTCATCAATATGGCCGCATTGACATTCTTGAACCTTATTCCGAAAAAGAAATGTACCGAATAATTGGCGGCAAGCAACAGCAGCGCGATACCCATTATCCGTCGGGAGCGGAGATAATTTTTGAAAATTTTCTTCTCCGGTGTCCTCGCAAACAAAAAATAAAAGCCGAAGAATAACATCAACGGCAGCGCGAAAAACAGTGAATAGCAGTATAATGATGATTCCATTGTGATGATGGTTTGTTTTACATTTGCAAAGTTAATAAAAAATCAAACCATAGAACTGCTTGATTCCCTTTTTATTTTATGTATTCTAAGAATGATGGTTAACATATTAGTTTTTATCATTGTGATAATAATTCAGAAAGTAGGGGGGTGAACCGGTCAAAATAAGTTCAAAATAGAATAATCTTGAGAAAAATCCCTATCTTTGTAAGGACTCGAATGAGTCTGTATCATTATGTAAATCTTTAATAACAATATAATTAATAGAATTATGGCAAAGAAAGATTATATCCAGACCAACCGGAACTGGCTCATGGACAAAGCGGCAGAGCCAGGCGTGAAACCATTGTCGAAAGGCGTGTATTATAAGGTATTGACAGAAGGGGCGAACGATGGGCGGCATCCTACACCCAGAAGCGTGGTAACCGTTCATTATACCGGTTGGACCATTAATGGAAAGAAATTCGACAGTAGTCGCGGTGGGGTAGCTCCGGCTTTTAGACTGTCTGATCTTATAGAAGGGTGGATTGTAGCTATCCAGCAGATGTGCGTAGGTGATAAATGGGAAATTTATATTCCGGCAGAAATGGGGTATGGCAAATTCTCCCAACCCGGTATTCCTGGCGGCTCAACTCTGGTTTTCGAAGTGGAACTTTTGGGGATTGCATAAAAAGATAATTTTTTTAAGTGTTATCATTGTTGATAGAAATAATTTTTATTTTTGCAATCAGATTCAAGGTCTGGTCCTGATGGTACAGGATCATACTGGAATGATAACAGACAATATTCTTTAAATCATTTGGTCTATGGATACATCTGCAGTACATGCCGATGATACGTTGGCGTTGTTGGGACAGTCTGTAATGACGGTCAGGGAGGTTGATGAAGGGTTTAGCCCGATATGGAACAACTGGACTTTTTCTTCTTTGTTCCTGGCGGTATTTGTGGTTCTTTTGGGAGCGCTTCTTCTGCGTTACAATATCAAGAAGTGGGTCATCGGTCATCTTAAAATGCTGGCTTTGGTGATTTGGATTGCCGGTGTGGCACTTTATCGAATCGGTTTTGATGATGGCGGCTGTACCGACAACATGCTGGCACTCTATCTGCGTGCTTCCTTGTCAGCGATGGAAATGTTTGTTTCACATTCCGATTTGATCGAAGTCAAGGCGCATTGTCATCATTCGGGCGTGTATATGACGGTTTTCTCTGTCGTTCATTTTTGTGCCGTACTGGTGAGCGCCATATTTATACTTCGTCTGTTCGGATTGAATCTCCTTTCGTGGATAAAGCTGACCGGATGGCGTTTGAAATGTAGTTTGGGTTGCCGGTCGGATCTGGCTGTATTCTGGGGAGTTAACCGCAATGCGGTGAATATGGCCAAAAGCCTGTGTCGCGATGGAAAGAAAAAGGTGAAGATCCTGTTCGTCAATCTGCCGGACAACAGTCATCAGCATGAAGCGTCAAGATTTTCCTTCAGTCATTTTTTTCATACCGCCAGTGCGGATATTGAGCGCTATGTGGAGGAGATCGAGGAGTCCGGAGCTGTTCTGGTGAATGCCGGCAAGCCATTCCGAACTGAAGGGATGGAAGGGAAGGAAGCCGGTCAGCTGTTCAGGGCAGTGGGACTGTACCGTCTTTGTGACAGATTGGTATGTGATACATTGAACAGGCAGGGCAAGGTGGATTTCTATTTCCTTTCGGATCATGAGGCCGATAACCTTTCTGCTGTGATGGCATTGAAACGGATAGCCGGACGTGGAGATTCTTCGCCTTACGAGCAGAACCGGCTGTTCTCCTGTTATTGTCATGCCCGGAGAAACAACGTCAACTTTGCTTTGATCAACAGCGAGGGACTGAGGCATCAGGTTCATTTTATTGATTCCTCTTCTTTGTCTGTCTGGCAGTTAAAGAAGGATGTGGATTGTCAGCCTGTGAATTTTGTCAGTATCAAGACTGGCCAAGGTACGGTAGCTACTCCATTTACAGCCATGGTAGTCGGTTTTGGAGAGACGGGGCGCGATGCATTCGGCTTCCTTTACGAATATGGTTCCTTCGTGGCAGAAGTCAGGCCGGGCAGTGACGGGAAAGATCACGTCATCCCTCAAAAGAAGAAGATTTTGGTGGTTGATCATAAACTGGATGCACTCAGGGCGGAATTTCTTTCCGACAGACCCGGGTTGCAGGATGATCCGGCAATAGAATGGTATGATGATCAGATTAACAGTGAATCCTTTGCCGGTAAAGTCAGGAACGTGATCGATGATCTGAACTGTGTGGTAGTGACGGTCGGCGACGATGAAGAAGCCATTTCCCTTGCAACGAAAATCTGCCATCTGGCTTTACGTTACAGAACGGCCGGAACCAGGCTGGGTCTGTTCGTAAGAATCCGCCACAAGGAGCAGAAGGAAAAGATGATGGCGGTGAAGGCTTATTTTGACCGTTACAATCGTGCGAATGATATCTTTATTCGGATCTTTGGCTGCAATCAGGATATTTTCTCCTATGAGACATTGTGTCATGATGTTCTCGAGGCCAGAGCCATGACGTTTTTCTATCAGTATGCACGGATCTCTGCGGAATTGTCTGGGAGTGGCGACAACCTGAAAGCCGAAAAAGCCCGTCTGGACCAGTCTGGTCCTCTCCAAGAGTGGACTGGAAGGCGTAATGCTCTTAATTCGTCCGTCAAGGATCATTTCACTCTTTATTATCAGGAAGAACAGGACCGTTCCAATGCCAGGCATATCCTGACCAAGCGTCTGATGGTCGGTCTGAAAGCCGGTGACGAAACCCGACGCAGCGAGTGTATGGCTGACAGCAGGCTTATCACCACCATGGGATACGGTGAACATCTCCGCTGGAATGCCAGGATGTATCTCATGGGATTTGAGTACGGTCCGGTCAAGGCGATAGAAAAGAAACAGCATCCCTGTCTCATAGATTGTGACCGTCTGATCAGAGATGAATCCCATAAGGATACTTTGCTGTATGATGAGGCTGTGGTAAAATTGAGTTTAAGTAAGGAATTTGATAACATTAATAACGATTGACATGACAGACAAGGAAATAATAGAGGGACTGATCGGACGTGATAACCGTATCACGGCCTACTTCCTGGAGAAGTATCGTCCCCTGTTTATGTGTGCGATACAGGTGGTTTTTGACTATCCGGTAGATGCGGAAGAGTGTATCAACGAATTGTATTTATACCTGATGAAGGATGATGCGGCCAAGCTCAGGGCTTTCGAGTATCGCAGTACGCTGGGATGCTGGCTGAAGAAAGTGGTGATCCGTTTCTTCCGTGATTTGAGGATTTCACGCCGGGTGATAGAAGACCAGAGCAAGGAACCTCTATATGAGAAAAGAGGTGAGGATCATAATGATGGTGATGAAGTAATTGACATGCTTTCAGCTGATGAAGCAAAACAGGATATGGAACGTCTTTTTACGTTAATGAGTAATGAACGGTATGTGTCGGTTATCCGTGCACTGGTGCTGGAAGACCGTGAACCTGAGCAGATAGCCCGCTTTATGGGGGTTACGGTAGCCAATTTGTATAATATCAAAAAACGAGCGTTGGCCGCTTTGGCTAAAGTTGCGATTAACGAAAGGAGAAAGTATGAAAACAAATAAAAAATATATGATTTCAGAAGAATTATTGGCCGCTTTTGAGGAAGGTAAGACGAATGCCCGGGAAACGGCGATGGTACTCAAGGCTTTGAGTACGGACGAACGTTTGCAGGAAGAGTTTATTTTGTCCCAGAAGCTGGATGCTTTGATGGGAGCGGAGGAAGAAAGTGTGGATATCTTGCCGGCACTGGCATTGGCTGCCGAGAGTGAAGGCAACCTGTGTGATTTCCTTTGCGAACTGTATGTGCTCGACCGCAGAGGCATAGCTTGTGATGCAGCGGCTTTGTCGGAAGACGCCAGGAACAACAGGTGGTTGCAGGACAGTGGTACGCCGTTGCACAGTGTGGGCCGGTTGCTGGAGCAGAAAGACCTGATCGTATTGCGTCAGTACGGTGCCGAGATGTCCGATGTCAGGCGGGCTGTCCGTGCAGGCCATGATGCGATTGTAGTGGTGAACAACAACAAACTTACCGGCAGCAACGCGGAACAAATCGCTTATCATGCCGTCGTTGTTACGGAAGTGACCGAAACGGAAGTCGTGCTTTATAATCCGGCTTCAGGCGAGCAACTGGAAACTTATCCGATATCCCGGTTTGAACCGGCCTGGAAGGATGCCAAATCTTATCTGGCACGTGTGAAAGGCAAGGATTTCGACTATAACCCCCGTCCGATTGATCTTGATGACGTGGAGTTGAGCACCGACCTTCTGGATTTGCGGGAGGCAATAGCCGAGAACGCTCATGAAGTGTGGGCCGACAAACGGCAGGAAGAAGGCTGGACTTACGGTCCTTGCCGTGATGACCGGAAAAAACAGAATCCTGACATGGTGCCTTATGCCATGCTTCCTGATTCTGAGAAGGAATACGACCGCCGCATGGCATTCGACACGATCAAACTGATGAAAAAACTCGGATACGACATTATCCGGCATCGTGATACACCGGTTCATGCAGACCTGATGTACAAACTCAATCATGAAGAGGATGCACGGATTTGTGAGTGCGGTTCTCCGATATTTATAGACCAGATATACTGTCCGCATTGCGGCAAGAAGCTCGACTGGAAAAAATTCCTTTAACAGACTGTTAGATCTGCACCCTCCGTACGCTCTGTTATCATAGTTACACATTAAAAAATGAATGTTATGATCAACGCATCAGATTTTATTCATCCGGAGGATGCAGCTGCCCTGGAGCAGCTGGAGAACATACCGGGTTTCCCGGCTTTGGTAAAGAAAGTTCTGTCCATGGGACTCGAACAGTTGCAGTATGGCATCAACATGGCATCGGCCGTCAGACTGTCGCCGACCCAGCTTCCTGAGTTATACAACAGGCTTCCGCCCATTTGTGCCAGACTGGGTATAGAAGAACCGGAATTCTATCTTCAGATGGATCCGCAACCCAATGCCTGGACATTCGGCGACACCAAGGTGTTTATCACCATCACGTCCGGTCTGGTGGATATGATGACCGATGAGGAACTCGATGCCGTGATAGCCCATGAGTGTGGTCATATACTCTGCCATCACGTGCTGTATCACACCATCGCCCGTTATATTCTCAGCGGAGTGGACGCTTTAGGCATTTTGGGAGCATTTACCATTCCCGTGCAGTTTGCCATACTTTACTGGCAGCGCAAGAGCGAACTTTCCTGCGACCGTGCCGCCAGTATCGTCACTTCGCCCGAGGTCGTAGCCAGCACGATGGCCCGTCTGTCTGGTGGTCCGCGGTCTATTACCGCCAAAATCAATTTAGAGGAATGGGCCCGTCAGGCCGACCAGTACGACCGGATCCGTAATGACGGGTTGTGGAACAAGGCCTTGCAGGTCTATGCCGTGGCCGGCTTGAATCACCCCTTCAGTGCTGTGCGCGTCAGGGAGATTCTCAGTTGGGCTCAGACGGAGCAATACCGTCAGATCAGACAGCATTATCTGGAGGATACCGTCCATCGCCGCCGTTGTCCGCATTGCGGAGAACCGGTGGAAGAGGGTTGGGCTTATTGCAGAAAATGCGGAACAGCACTATAGCCTGGTTTTCCCTTCCTGACAGAATGAGAAATGTCAGGAAGGGAAAATTTTTTATGGTATCCGATGACGTTTTTTCACAATGGCTGTAAAAAAATTCCTCTTTACTGATAGAACTGCCCATTCTTGTTTCGTCTTTATGGTAAATAACGAAATAAAGATCAATTTAAAATATCAGTATTATGGGACTATTCAAGACAAACAAGCAGCTGGACGCGAGCCCGTCCATGATTCCGCAAATCAGTGAGGCGATAGAGACAGAATTCCGTAAGGATGGTTACGAAGTGACCGCTCAGAAACTGATGTATGGCGGAAAAGAGATTTCTATCACCAAAGGTGGTTTGTTCAAGGCGATTCTGGGACTGAAGACCGCACTCAAGATCAAGCTCGTGCCTCAGGAAGGCCGGATCGCATTCGGAGCCGGTGTCGGCATCTTTGGCATGCAGGTCATTCCTACCTGTCTCTCGCTGTTTGTCACCTGGCCGGTTCTTATTACCCAGATATGGGGAATGGTGCAGCAGAGCAAACTGGATGACAAGGCTCTTGATCTGGCAGAGCGTGAGATCAGCCGTCAGCCGAAGGAGGGGCATCATCAGCATCCGTCTTTCATGACCTGTCCTTATGACGGATCGTTGATTCCAGCAGGATCAGAATTTTGCCCCTACTGTGGAAAAAAAATTAAGGAGGCAGTGTTATAAACCATCGGTCTTTTCCGTCCTTATTATAAAGAGCAACAAAAAGTATTAACCTATAAATATCAAGCATTATGTTACCATTATATCCGGCAGCAGCAATGGCTGCAAGAGCTTTAGACAAAAGTATGAGAACTTCACTCCCTGATGAAATAGTGGATGCCATCCAGACACACGCCGTTCTTGCCGTGGCGGCTGCATGGATTCCCGTTACCGGACTGGACATGGCAGCTTTGGCAGCCAACACCTGGGGCATGTATATCCATATCAATAAATTGCTCAGCCTTTCTTTCAGTGAGAATATGATGAAGAGCATCGGTTCTGCCGTAGCAGCCAATCTCACCAGCAACCTGGCCGTAGCCGGAGTCGGTTCGCTACTGAAGTTCATCCCCGGCATCGGATCCGTATCCGGAGGTTTCATAATGAGTGCCACCATGTATGGCGCCACACTCTGTGCCGCATGGATCTATCTGATGGCTGTTGTCAACTGGGTGAAGGAAGGTAAGGGTAGTGGTGACGACTTGCAGTCCTGTGTCAATGATGTCATTGCACAGAATAAGGACCGGATTAAGGCAATGATGAAGGAAGCCAAGACTGAATACAGAAATAAAGAATCAAAATAAACAGAAATGGATCACAGGAGTTATATCCCCAGACCGGTAGATACCAGTGAAGTCAGGTTGCCGGAAGAGTTGCAGGAACTAGCAGAAACAATGGCCAAAAACGTACATGAGGTATGGGCGCAAAACAGAATCAGCCAGGGCTGGACCTATGGCAGCAGCCGTAATGATGAGTTGCACCAGCATCCCTGTCTGGTACCCTATGAGGAGTTGAGCGAGGAAGAAAAGTCATACGACCGGAATACGGCCATTGAAACCCTGAAGCTTATACTCAAATTGGGATTCAAAATCGGAAAATGACAGCATGCCATACCCGAATACAAAACAAAGTCCGCGGATAGTCAGTTACCTCTATCCGCGGACTTTTATTCTTTCAGGACCTTACCGGAGATGCCGGAACAGATTTTCTGTTGTCTGCCGGTCTGATGCCGGATATGACCCTGTGGGTAAGCCGGTTATTTCTGGCTGTCCTTTTTCTCGTTGGGATAAAAAATCATTTCCAGACGGTCGGCCTTTTTCCAGAATGACCGTGTGAACTTCTGTATATCCTTGGGGGTAATGCTCTTCAGTATACCCTCACAGTTCTTATAGGCATCATAGTTGGTACCGGTCTTATAGTAGCTTACCAGTGTGTTAAGCCAGTAGCTGTTGTGTGCCTTCTCCTGTTCATGTTCTTTCAGGGCGTTCTTGATCACCTTGTCCAGCTCTTCTTCTGTCACACCGTTTGCGGCTATCTGGTCCAGTTCCTTGTAGAGCAGCGGTTTCAGTTCGTCAGCCTTGCTCGGATCACAGTCAAAGCTCATGGTCAGCTTGTAGCAGGGGTACGGTTCGCTTGACGCGGTTCCGCTTACGCCTACTCCGTAAGTACCGCCTTCTTCCTCGCGTATGGTCCGTGTGTAGCGTGTCATCAGGATCTGTCCGAGGATATCAGCCAGATAGCTGTTCTTGACGGTGTACTTGCTTTCTGTTTCCAGCATGGCAATGACCGTGCTCTTGGGTGTTGTCAGATCCAGACCGATCCGTTTTTCGGTTATGCCTTCCGGTCCGCGGACACCTCTGTCAATCCATTTTTCCTTGCGGTGGGCAGAAGGTATGTTGCCGATGTAACGCTGTGCCAGAATCTGTGCACTGTCCTTGCTCAGGTTACCGACGATAAAGAATGTAAAGTCCGAAGCGTCTGCTATACGGTCCTTGTATACCTTTTCTATTCTGTCGATAGTCAGTTTGTCGATGTAGGCCTCATTGAAAAGTTGTGTACGCGGATTGTAGTCGGACGTGATCATCACGATGGAGTCCTGCATGATTTTCTGCGGCAGTCCGGCCTGCTGCTGTACGAAGATTCTGTTACGGTCCACCAGAACCCTGTGAGCCAGAGTGTCGAACCTTGGTTCGCAGAATCTCAGGTAAAGCATCTGCATCATGGTTTCCGCATCCTGGGGAGCGGCTGCTGCGTTGACCGATTCATAGAGGCTGCCTACTGAAACCTGACAGTCGGCAATCTTTCCGGTGAGCAGTTTGTTAAGGGTGATATGGTCAAAGTCTCCCATACCGTAGGCACCTGCAAAGATGCCGGCGTTGCTGGCTGCCGGCAGCATGTCGGTATCGTCAATGAGTGACAGACCGCCCGGGCTGAATGCCGCGAGTGCAACCTGGTCTTTCTCGAAATCCGCATGGCGGAATACCACTTTGGCGCCATTGGCCAGTGTCCATTCCTCGGCATTGAAGTCTTTCAGCATTCTGACTTTCGTGATCGGTGCCAGTGTCAGACTGTCTTTCACCAGTGAGCCGCCCACGGTATTGTCTTCATAAGCCTCTACCTTTTCGTTTTCCGCATTGTTCAGAATGGCTACGGCTTCAGCTTCGGTCAGATGGGTTACCCCTTCGCTCGGTCCGGATACCAGAATGCTCCGGTTGTCGGCCTTCCACCATTCGGCCACTCTCTGGCTGATCTCGTCAGTGGTAATGGTCGGGATGATCTGCAAGGCAGCTTCCACGAAAACTTCTTCGCTGACCATCGGTTCGTTTTCGAGGAAGTGTGACTGCATGTCGTCAGCATATTCGTCGTTGCTGATCTTGTCCTTTTCCTTGAGGAAGGATTTCAGTGAAGCGATGGTGTTGGTCTTGGCCCGTTCCAGTTCGGCGTTGGTGAAGCCGTGCTGTCTGATACGTTCGTGCTCGCGAAGGATGGCTTCGAGGGCTTCCTTCTCTCCGTTCGGCTTGGCGTCTGCGGAGATATCATAGGCATAATATCCTCTTGCGATATTGAAAAAGGCGATATTGGCTCTCAGGAAGGGGGCTTTTCCGCTTTGGAGGAGTTCGTTGATACGTTCTCCCGCCATTTCGTTGAAGAAACGCTGTATGAACTGTTCCTTCAAGCCCTGGTAAGTCATATAGCCCTTGTAGTCATATTGAGGGGCGCGGAATACCCGGATGACGTCCACGCTCGACTGTGTGGATTCCTTGTCCGTGGCCAGTCCGAAATAGAGGTCATCATGTGAGGGGATCTCAAAGAACGGACGGACAGTGGGGTTTTTCACGGCCGGTATGCCGGAGAAGGTTTTCTTGATTTTCTCTTCCATTACCTTCACGTCGAAGTCTCCCACTACCACGATGGCTTCCAGATCCGTGCGGTACCACTGATGATAGAAGTCGCGTATGGTCTGCGGTTTGAATGACTTGATCACATTCAGGTCGCCGATGACGTCTCTTTCGGCATATTGTGATCCTTTGAAGATGACGGCCGTCTGCTGGTTGTGGATCCGGCTCCGGCTGGTATTGCGCGTACGCCATTCCTCTGTGATGACACCGCGTTCCTTATCGATGTCCTTGTCGTCCAGGGTCAGGTAATATGACCAGTCGTGCAGGATCAGCAGACAGGTGTCGATCACCGTCCCGTCGTTCACCGGTACGTCACTGATGTTATACACTGTTTCATTCTGGGTAGTGTAGGCATTCAGGTTTCTTCCGAACGATACGCCGTGACGTTCCAGAGTAGAAATCATGCTGTTGCCCGGGAAGTTCTTACTGCCGTTGAAAGCCATGTGCTCCAGAAAATGTGCCAGTCCGTCCTGGTCGTCATTTTCCAGCAGGGCGCCGGCGTTGCGGATGATGAAGAAACTGGCACGTTCCTTCGGTTCTTCGTTGTGACGCAGATAGTACGTGATGCCGTTTGACAACTTGCCTACGGTCACATTAGGATCGGCAGGCAGGCGTTTCTGCCAGTCGATGGGCTGGGTCCAGGCCGGCAGGAAGGCCAGCAGATACAGAAGCCCGCATACTAGTTTTTTATACATAAGACAATTATTTTGAAAATCTGACTGCAAAATTATAACAACCTGATGGAATAAATTGGGATTTAGTCTATTTTAACCGTTTTAATGGCGTTTAATCCTGTGCTTCAGGCAGCAATGGTTATAATAGTCCTTCAAATATTAGTTTCCATATCAGACAGGTACCATGTAGACAGGACTGGTGAAAAATTCGCTGGCAAATAGATGCAGGACGGTAGACAGTTCGGGAAAAATCATTAACTTTGTCGCATCCGGGTTACAGTCGTACTGCTGTCTGTGATCCGCAAAGAACGGGGTAACTCATGAAAGGCCTGTTCGGACAAGCTAAAAACATCTCAGGTATGAAAAATCAGATCTATCACGTCATAGAGGCGGCCCTACGTAACCACGTTGCGGTGCTGCCATTGGATGAGGCCGTGACGGCAGATGATATCCGTCAGGCGGTACGTTGGGTCATGCGGGATAATCCCGATATATTCTGGTTCTCCCACCAGTATGAATACGACAGCAACGAAGCGGTTGTCCGTCTGCAGTATACCTTTTCTCCGGAGCGTGTCGCCCGGATTCGTGAGAGCATTGATGATGTGGTGAAGAATGATTTCTGTCTGGATAAGGTTCGCCGGCTGTCTCCTCCGGAACAGGTGGCTTACGTCTACAAATGGCTGGTCACTTATTGTAGTTACAATGTCAATTCGGCTTACAACCAGACCATCTACAGTGTTCTGGTCAGACGCAATTCTGTCTGTACGGGATATGCCAAAACAGCCCAGTATCTTTTCGGACTTTTAGGATTGGAATCCCGTTTGGTCTTCGGTCGTCTGCATCACGACAGGGAAGAAGGCCGGCATTGCTGGAATATGGTCCGGCTGGAAGGTGAATATTATCATTTCGATGCCTGTCTGGCCGACTGCTGTCTGGAAAGCGTAGTCCGGAATGCCGGTCTGCAGGATTTATATCAGATAGACGGTATCAATTATAATTTCCTTTGCGTATCCACTCCGGAAATCCTGCTCACCCGCACCATTGAGGATATGGATACTCTGCCGGACAGTCATCAAAGTCTGCCGCGGGAAGTTGTCGGCCGTCTGGCAACCGTGGCGACGGGGCGGCGTGAGGAGATAAAGGATGGAGTGGGTGAGTCCTGTACAGACAGGTCCGAAAATATGGTGGTGTGCGACAGACAGGCTGATTCGTTTCCGGATACTCTGATTCTGGCACCGGATGAATGTTGTTCGGATCTTGTTTGTGATATACAGCCGGACGGAACGTGTGATGCTGAAGAGTCTGTTTTGCCAGTCATTGATGCAGATACGGATTCATGGGCAATACCGTCAGACGACATGATTCCGGTAGAAAGTGACTGTATGGATCTGTATGGCTGTATTGATTTCGGTTCCTGTTCATCCGGGTTGACCGATTGTGAGGACAATACGTGTATGCAACCTTATATAGTCGGTGCTGAAGAACAAGGCAAGAGCGATATGGCTGCTTGCCTCTCGCAGGAGCAGCTTTTGGATGGAGCCTTATCTTGTTTTCCTGATTCGGCAGCCAATGAAGGTGTAACGTATTCGCCACATTATGAAGCGAAAACTTGTACTGCTCAATTTTGCAAGGATAAAGAAGGACTTATCAGACAGATTCAGTCTCTGGAACAGAAAAGATATATGACGGAGGGGCGATATATGGCGGAAAAGAAGCTTTTGAAGGAGAATATCGCCAGTGTTGAAGCAGATGTTTTATCTGGCGATTTTGCAGGTGCAATTTTTTCTGTGCCACCCGGTGGTGTGTTAGGCCATATCTTGCGGCATTTGATTTCAAGGCGAAGATCGGAAAATAACCCGGATAGAATTAAAAAGGACAAGGAACGGCAAAAGTTGAAAGAGCTGCAGGCCGGATTACAGACGTTGGAAGAAAGCCATGCCCGTTTCCTTGCAGAGATCCAAAGTCAGATTGATGACTGCCAGCATAAGATTGCTGCCATTGAGGAGCAGGAACAATATACAGAAGTCTATTCGTCGGTTTTCGCTCCGGCGGAAGTCAAACGGCGTTCTAACCTGATGGTTCAGGTCTATCTGCATCTGTTTGAGGAATCCGAAAACGTCAAGACCATGGCATCGGAAACTGACCGGAATGCCACGCGACGGGATTACAACGCCTTGGATATGAAGTTGAAATCCGGTGACAAGGTGGATGTAGCTTTCAGTGTCCACGGTGAAACCTGCCTCGTTCGAGACCGTAAGTCTGTGGTGTGGAACGGTTCGTTCCGCAAATGCACGTTCAACTGTTTTGTTCCGGAAGATCTGGATGTGGAAGAGCTGAGGTGTGAACTCCAATATTACGTCAATGGGACGCTGATTGGTGACAGTCAATTTACGACCCAAATCGTCACCGGGACTCCACGGATCTTGCATTCCAGGATTCTGTCCGAAAAGTACCATAAGATTTTCATTTCCTATGCCCATCTTGATTACGATAAGGTGAAGTTTATGGCGGCAGCCTACCGGGCTCAGGGAGTAGACTATTTCTTCGACCGTGATTATCTGAAAGCCGGCGATATCTATCCCGAAAAGATCAAGGAGTATATCAACACCTGCGACCTGTTCGTGCTCTGCTGGTCATCCAATGCAGCCAAAAGTGAGTATGTGCAGCTTGAAAAGGCACAGGCTCTTCCGCTTGCCAAGAATACGGACGAGGTACACGGCACACTGACCATACATCCTCTGAGTCTGAAACCCGAGGCCGCCTTGCCTGATGATATGAAAGAGACTTATAATTTTGAGAAAATCTGAGCTGGGAAACAACAGCTGACAGTATCAACGATTATGGATTACATTAAAAACAAGGATTATGTCAAATATATCATTCAGTTTCAAACGTATAAGTGATCAGACGGAAGTATCGGCCGATGAAGTGGACAGACAGGTCTGCCAGGCTTTCGGCCTGACGTATGGCAATCTTAACGATTCAGGTCATCCGGATTATGGGCATTTTCCGCTCGATCCTTCGACCTACGGTCAGGACTATATCTCGTGGTACGGTTTCATATCCGTTATCTTGTGGTGGGGAGATGTTCCGTCCGGTTCACATTCCATGTCAGATCTTTTGGGCGATTATGTGTTCGACGTCTGGGATGAGGCTATTGACTGGCCGGAAGACAGTATCATTCTGGCAGCCAGACTGTTCAAATTCCTCCACAAACAAGGCCTTTATCTTGATGTATCCAGGTTCTAGTTCTCTTTCTGATGTTTCATAGCCGTCCGGCAGACCGCTTTCTGTCCCTCCCGTCATGAGATGTCCGGTTGCCAGACGGTCACTGTATGTGCCATACCGCTCAGAGCATAAAAATCCCTCAACCGATTGGTTCATTCTTTGAGAATGTCCGTATCCGGTTGAGGGCATAATGATTTTTTTCACCTTATTATTCGAAGCCTAAGCTTCTTTTGCCTGAGCTAATCCCAGCTCTCATTATGGCTCATCTCAATTAATAATGGCATCAGTCATTTCTTAGCTTAAAGAACGCCAGTTCTTTATTTTAGCCTTTACCTGAATGACGCCAGTCATTTCTTAGCTTAAAGAACGTCAGTTCTTTACTTTCCCCTTTACCTGAATGACGCCAGTCATTTTCTTAGCTTAAAGAACGCCAGTTCTTTACTTTATCCTTTACCTGAATGACGCCAGTCATTTCTTAGCTTAAAGAACGCCAGTTCTTTACTTTATCCTTTACCTGAATGACGCCAGTCATTTCTTTAGCTTAAAGAACGTCAGTTCTTTATTTTAGCCTTTACCTGAATGACGCCAGTCATTTCTTAGCTTAAAGAACGCTAGTTCTTTACTTTCCCTTTTACCTAAAATGACGCCAGTCATTTTTTAGTTTTCATATCGTTTTCGCGAATCTCCACCCGTCGGATTTTGCCACTGATTGTTTTGGGCAGTTCATCCACGAATTCGATCACGCGCGGATATTTATAAGGAGCGGTCACCTGTTTCACATGATCCTGCAGGTTCTTGATCAACACCTCCTTGGTCATGTCCCTGTACTCCTTGTTCAGTACGATAGTAGCCTTGACCACCTGTCCGCGGATTTCGTCGGGTACGCCCGTGATGGCACATTCCAGAACGGCAGGATGCGTCATCAGTGCACTTTCCACCTCAAACGGACCGATACGGTAACCCGAACTCTTGATGACATCATCCGTACGGCCTACGAACCAGAAGTAACCGTCCTCGTCTCTCCAGGCCACGTCGCCCGTATAGTAGATATTGTCGTGCCAAGCCTGTTTGGTCAGTTCCGGATCGCGGTAATACTCCTTGAACAGTCCGAGCGGTTTGCCGTGTTCCGTTCTGATCACGATCTGTCCCTGTTCGTTGACGCCGGCCCGTGTACCGTCAGCTTTCAGCAGATCCACGTCATACTGCGGGTTCGGCACACCCATTGATCCCGGTTTCGGTTCCATCCACGGGAAAGTTGCGATGGTCAGTGTGGTTTCCGTCTGTCCGAATCCTTCCATCAGCTTGATACCCGTCTGCTTGTAGAACAGGTCATATACGGCAGGGTTCAGAGCCTCGCCGGCTATGGTACAGTATTTCAGGGATGAAAGGTCATATTGGCTCAGATCCTCTCTGATAAGGAAACGGAATACCGTCGGCGGTGCGCAGAGCGAAGTGATATGGTAATCCTGAATACGTTGCAGGATATCGGTAGCGTGGAACTTGTCGTGGTCGTAAACGAAGACTGTGGCTCCGGCTATCCATTGGCCGTAAAGCTTGCCCCACACAGCCTTTCCCCAACCCGTGTCGGCCACGGTCAGATGCAGGCTTTTCTCATTCAGGTTATGCCAGAAACAGCCCGTGGCGATATGTCCGAGCGGATAAGTGAAATCATGTGCCACCATTTTGGGTCCGCCGGTAGTACCTGATGTGAAATACATCAGTGAGATATCATCATTCGTATTCGGATGTTCGGGGCGTACGAACATGGCCGCTTTCTCAATACCCTTGTGAAAGTCCTTGAAGCCTTCCGGAACCAGCGGTCCTACCGACATGACAGTCTTTACGGTCGGTGATTCAGGCAGTGAGTCCTTGACGTGTTTGAGGATGACCTCTTCACCGGCGCAGACAATCATTTTCACGCCGGCCGCATTATTACGGTACACGATGTCCTTCTTGGTCAGCAGGTGAGTGGCCGGAATAACCACGGCTCCCAGCTTGTGCAGGGCGATGATGGCAAACCAGAATTCATAGCGCCGTTTCAGGATCAGCATGACCATGTCACCGTGTCCGATACCCTGTGAGCGGAAGTAGGAAGCCGTTTTGTCCGTATACTCCTTCAGTTCCGCGAAGGTAAAGTCATGATGTACGCCTTTGTCATTGGTCCAGCAGAGTGCGATCTTGTCAGGGTCGGTTTCAGCCCAGGCATCTACCACGTCATAACCGAAATTAAAGTTTTCCGGAACTTTCACATGAAAGTTCTTCTTGAAGTCTTCTTGAGAAGAAAACGAAGTCTGATCGAGAAATCTTTCAATCATAAGTTAATTTTCTAAACCTAAATCCCCGTATGGAGGATTTTCGGGTCAAAGGTAATAAAAATAACTGTGAGGATTGGGATAATTGTCTTTAAAATTGTTCTACTTTGAATTATTTTTTTCGTTTTTGTTAAATGTACGCCTGTTTTTGCCTGCAAAATGTCAGAATGGAGGAGGGGCTGTTTGATAATGGCGGGTCAGGCTGAAAACAACAACCAGGCAAGGTCATTGTCAGCGTGCATTGAAAAAATCAAAACTCTATGGGAACATCATAATAGAAAAGCAGGAAATGGTTCATTAAGAAATAAAACAGGTTTTTCTCTTGTCTGGACGCTTGCCTTTTTATATTTTTGCAAAACAAGTTTGACGTAATTAACTTAAGAATTGAGCTATAATTAGGGCAATAGGTATGATAAAGGAAATCAGATTGAAGAACTGGAAGAGTTTTGAAGAATCAAAGTTATACATAGATCCTTTGACATTTGTCATTGGCACCAATGCCAGCGGCAAATCAAATATTTTAGATGCGTTGTCCTTCCTGTGCGACAGTGCCAAAGGTATTCCGGTCAATGAAATAGCCCAATATACACGAGGTGGTCTGGATTGGATGATTAGAAAGGGTGCGGATTCATTTACTTTATCGGTAGTAATGGATGATGATGGAGATGATCTGGTTTATTCTTTATCATGCCGTAAGAATGACAATTCCTTGCAGCTTTTTTTTGAAAGTCTGGAACTGGTTTCGTCTAAGACCCAAAAAAGCAGGATGCTCTTTATCACGGATGTCAATGGCGAGGATGCAGGATCTTTTTCAGTTCCGGTTTTCTTTTATTCTGAAAAAAGCCGGCAGAAACGGTTGGATCTGAACCGGCAGACGACAGTGTTATACCAGATGGAAAATCTGGTGGCAATCAGAAAGGTGAAGGAAGCAGCTTCGTTGGTACAGGATGGATTGAAAAATATTTTTATATTGAATCCTATTCCCAACCACATGCGTGATTACTCGCAACTATCAGAACGTTTGAATCCGGATGCAGGGAACATTGCAGGATTGTTGGCTGGTATGAACCCTGATGATCAGAAGCGGGTGGAGAAAGAACTGACCGATTATGTCCGTCCTCTTCCGGAAAAGGATATCAAGCGTATATGGGCTGAGAAAGTGGGTCGTTTTAAAAGCGATGCCATGCTCTATTGCGAAGAAGAATGGGTTAATGGCGAGAAATTGGAGATAGATGCCCGCAGTATGTCCGACGGAACTTTGCGTTTTATTGCTATCGTTGTGGCTTTGTTGACCGGAAAGGCCGGCAGTCTGCTTGTTATTGAGGAAGTGGATAACGGGCTTCATCCTTCCCGTTCACAGGAACTGGTTAACGTTTTGAACGTGTTGGGTGAGAAGTCCCGGATAGATATTATCTGTACGACACATAATCCGGTATTGATCGATACGTTCGGACACGAAATGATTCCATTCATCAGTTATGTGACCCGTTCGGATGAGACGGGTTGCAGTGTGGTCAGATTATTGGAAGATAAACAGAATTTGGCCAAGTTAATGGCAAGTAATTCGGTAGGTGATTTAATGACGGAGGATGCGCTATGAGGAAGGTTCTGATTATTGATACCAGTGTTCTCTGTGTTTGGTTGCAAGTAGACGGTATGGAGAGTTGTGGGCCGGATAATGACCGGTGGACTTACGAAAGAGTTTATAAAAAGATTATCGAAGAGCAGGAAAAAGGGACAACATTCATTTTACCTGTAGCCACAATTATTGAAACGGGTAATCATATAGCTCATGCCAGGGGGGATCGTTATGGTATGGCGGAAAGGTTAGCCGACAAGATTGTCGATGCGACCAATGCCACTTCTCCGTGGGCTGCTTTTACGGAGCAGAAAGAATTATGGAATAATAAAGGGCTGGCCTCTTTGGCTGGACGCTGGAAAGAGACAGCTGCAGGTGGACAGTCTTTGGGGGACGCGTCTATAGTGGATGTGGCCAACTATTATGCGGAAATGGGACTTGAAGTGGAAATATTGACCGGAGATCAAGGCTTGAAGGCCTATGAACCATCTGAAAAACGGTCTGTTAAACAACCGAGAAGAAGAAAGTAAAACGGATTTCCGACAGAGATTTCCCCTTTTACTTTCTTCTTATAAATTGTTGTCTTGTCTTTCAAACCAAGTTCCGTTTTTTTGTAGAGACTGCGACTTGTCATAAATGACAGCGGAAGCTGCTTGTCTTCTCAACCTTTCCTATCCCAGTTCCACCACCGTGATGCCGGCTCCGCCGAACTGCACATGCTCGTCGCGGTAATCCTTCACGCCCCTTACCGTATGCAGGTATTCCCTGATGAGCGTACGCAGGATACCCGAACCCGTGCCGTGCAGGATTCTTACCCGCGGGATACCCAGCAGGATGGCGTCGTCCACGAAATACATCACCGCCTGTACGGCTTCCTCGCCCCTCATGCCGCGCACGTCCAGATCCTGCTTGAAGTGCAGCCGCTTTTCGTGCATCGCATCCTGCGTCTGAACGCTCAGATACGTGGCAGCCGGTCCCATGGCCGGTTTTTCCGGAGCCTCGGCCCTTTCCAGACGGTCCAGCCGCACGTTCGTGCGCATCATGCCGAAAGTCACGATGGCCGTCCTGCCGTCGGTCGATTCCAGTACGCCTACCGAAGTCTGGCCCTTGATCCTCACCGTGTCACCCGCTACCGGCGGCTGTTTCAGTCTGGCCGCCCGCTGTGCCGCCTCCTCGGCCTCCTGTGCCGCTTTGGCCTGCGAACTGGCCTTCTGTTCCTTCCTTTCAGCCTGGCGTTTCTTCCGCGCCTGCAGCTGTTCTATCTTCCGCGCGATCTTGTCCTCCTCGTGCGCCTTCTCTATCTCGTCAATCTTCTGCTTGAAGTCATCCAGTTCCTGACGCACGTGGCGGGTCTTTTCCTTCTCCGCCTGCGCCTCGCGTATCGCCTTGATGGTCCGTTCAATCTGCGCGTTCGACTGGTTCAGCAGCTGTGCCGCCTCCTCCTTCGCCTTGCGGATGATCTCCTTGCGGCTCTGCTGCAGTTCCGCTATCTCCGTTTCATATCTGGCTATGATCTTCTCGATATCCTTTTCACGCTGGTGCACATGCTGGCGTTTCTGTTCCCAGTAACGCTTGTCGCGCACGATATCCTGCAGATACTTGTCCGCATTGATATAGTCCTGTCCCACCATGGCCGATGCGTCGGCAATCACATCCTCAGGCAATCCGATCTTGCGGGCAATTTCCACTGCGAACGAACTGCCCGGATGTCCCGTTTCCAGACGGAACAACGCCTGCATTTTCTGCCGGTCGTAAAGCATCGCCCCGTTGATCACCCCCTCATGGTCCTCGGCAAAGTGCTTCAGGTTCTGGTAGTGCGTGGTGATCACTCCGAATGCCTTCTTCTGGTTGAAGCGTTTCAGCACCGCTTCCGCTATGGCGCCGCCGATCTGCGGTTCCGTACCCCCGCCGAACTCATCGATAAGCAGCAGGCTCGTACCTCCGCAGAACTTCATCATGTTCTTCATGTTCGTCAGGTGGCTGGAGTAAGTACTCAGGTCATCCTCCAGACTCTGTTCGTCACCGATGTCGATGAAGATATGCTCAAACACACCCGTAATGGAATTTTCGCCCATCGGTACAGGCAGACCGCATTGCAGCATGTACTGCAGCAGACCCACCGTCTTGAGACATACCGATTTACCACCCGCGTTCGGTCCCGAAATGATCAGGATGCGCCGGTGACTGTCGAGCAGGATATCCAGCGGCACCACCTTCTTGCCGTGGCGCGCCAGCGAGAGCATCAGCAGCGGATGCCGGGCCTCCGTCCAGTCAATCAGCGGTTTGTCCTTGATCTGCGGCGTCACCGCGTCCAACTGTTGCGCCAGATGCGCCTTCGCCCTGATCAGGTCCACGTCCGCCAGAAACTCGTACGACTGCAGCATCTCCCTCTGGTAAGGCCGCACCTGAGCCGTAAACTCCTGCAGGATGCGGATGATCTCCCGCCGTTCCTCGCCTTCCAGTTCACGGATACGGTTGTTGGCTTCCACCACTTCGGCCGGTTCGATAAAGACCGTCTTGCCCGTGGCCGACTCGTCATGCACGATACCCTTGATGCGCCGTTTCAGAGCCGGTGCTACCGGAATCACCAGACGGCCGTCGCGCATGGTCGGTGTCACGTCCTTGTCCACCACACCGTCCTGCTGCGCCGAGCGGAGTATACCGTTCAGCGTGCGCGAGATGCCGCTTTCCGTGGCCGCCAGTTCGCGCCGTATGCGCAACAGTTCGCCGGAAGCCGTGTCCTTGATCTTGCCGTAGCGGTCCAGTATGCTGCCTATGCGCTGTATCAGTGCCGGAAACACCGCCACGTCCTTCGCCAGCCTTTTCAGAGCCGGATAGCGTCCCTCGCCGTTGCTGCGTCCCTGTCCGGATTCCTCTTCCTCCTCATCCTCCTTCTGCAGGAAGCGCACGATGCCCGCGATGGTTTCCAGCGACCTTTTCAGGTCGAACAGCTCCTGTTCGTCCAGATAAGTACCTTCCACGCGGATCCGTTTCAGTGACGGGCGGACATCGTAGAAGTTCTCGTCCGGAAAACCGTCCTCTTCCTCCAGTATGCGCCGGAATTCCCGCGTCTGTTCCTGCCATTCTCTCAGCATGCGGGTGTCGTGGCAGAAAGCCATCCGGTCCACCCTTTCCACTCCCAGCGGGCTGAGGCAGTGCTCCTTCAGCAGCCGGCGTATGTCGTTGAATCCTATTTTTTCTTCAAAGTTCTGTGGATATATCATTGAATCTACCTGTTATGGATCTTTTTCCGGCTGCAAAGTTACTTAAAAAAAAAGAAAGACAAAAAAAATCCCTGTCGCTCCATCATAGAGAGGCGACAGGGAACCCAATATATTGCAGGGAAGTTTAATCCAGATAGTCGGCTTCTTTCTGACCGATCATCTCGCGGATGGTCTTCTTGAACAGACGCCACTGTGCGAACAGGTCGTGTTCGGGCACTTCGCCGTGCGCATGCATCGGGCTCTTGCAGAAGAACGACAGCCAGTACTGTATGCCGTAACGTCCGGCTCTGGCAGCCAGGTCGGAGAACAGCACCAGATCCAGTGCGATCGGGGCGGCCAGGATAGAGTCGCGGCAGAGGAAGTTCACCTTGATCTGCATCGGATAGTTCATCCAGCCGAACAGGTCGATGTTGTCCCAGGCCTCCTTGTTGTCCTTGCGCGGCGGGTAGTAGTTGATACGCACCTTGTGGTAAACGTTGCTGTAGAGATCAGGATATTTCTCCGGTTCGAAGATAGAGTCGATTACCGACAGCTTGCTCACCTCTTTGGTCTTGAAGTTATCCGGATCGTCGAGCACCTCGCCGTCGCGGTTACCCAGGATATTGGTAGAGAACCATCCCTCGATACCCAGCATACGGGTCTTGAACATCGGAGCCAGTACGGTCTTCATCAGAGTCTGTCCGCTCTTGAAGTCCTTTCCGGCGATGGGCACGCGGTTGCGTTCGGCCAGTTCCCACATGGCCGGTATGTCTACGCACAGGTTCGGTGCACCCATGATGAACGGTGCTCCCTCAGAGAGTGCGGCATAGGCATAACACATGCTCGGTGATACCTGTTCGGTGTCATTCTCCTTGATAGCCTTTTCCAGGGAAGCCAGTGAAGCATGCACTTCGCCTTCCGGAATATAGATTTCCGTGCTGGCAGCCCAGAGAACGGCCATACGTGAGCATCCGTTTTCCTCCTTGAAGCGGCGGATGTCTTCGCGCAGTTGTTTCACCATGCCTTCGCGGCTGGTGTCTGCCATGATGTGCGTACCGTTCAGACGCTTTGCCCAGTTATGGTCGAAAGCCGCTTTCATCGGCTTGATGGCTTCCAGTTCCTCTTTCACCGGGTTGATGTCCTTTTCTTTCAGCACCTCGGCATATAAGGCAGCCTCATAGGCGTTTTCGGGGAAGATGTCCCAACCTCCGAATACGATATCATTCAGGTCGGCAATGGGTACGATATCCTTGATGGCTCTTTCCACACCGTCCTGAGTCTTCATTCTGGCCATCTGGCTGATGGAACCGATCGGTTTGGCCAGTCCTTTGCGGGCTGCCAGTACACCGGTGATCATTGTAGTGGCTACGGCACCGCCTACGCCCACTACCAAAACACCTAATTTTCCTGTTGCTTGCGCTATTTCCTTTTCCATGTCTTTATTGATAGAATAAGTTAAGTTCTGAGTAAATCTCATTCTTACAAAGTTTGTGTTTTATTTTCATTTACCCAAAAAAAAAGTTTCCAAATGGCTGTTTAAAACAGAAAATTGGTTAAATGGAACATTTTTTAAGAACTATTTTGTCCTTTTATTGCCGATAACTGACTTACTTTGTAATGACAAAAAAACGTATATTTATGCAGTCAATTCAGTCTTCCAATAATGTGCTCATGGTAGAATTCGATGATCTCAAGCCCTATGCCGAATTCTATGATGACGAGCTACTGATACTCCGGGGCAGTGCGCCGTCCGAGCGGCATTCCATTTGTACCACATGGGTTACGATCCTGATGGCCCGTGCCGGAGAGTCGGATTACTGGATTGACAATGAGTGCCGCCATGTCCATGCCGGCGATATACTGGTGGTTCTGCCCGGCAAACTGATGCGCCCCGGTGTGTCCACTCTCAACTTCCGTTTCCGTTGCCTGTGCATCAGCCGTCGTCTGCTCGATTCGGTGGGCAATTATTCCAGTTACAACTGGGACATCATGACCTTTCTCAATACGCATCCCGTCATCACGCCCGAGCCCTCGGAGTCCGGCATGCTGTCTTCCTATTTTCTCCTGTTGCGTGAGAAGCTGTCCCGGCCGCGAACCTTGAATCATTCGGAGACCATGCGCTGCCTGCTTCAGGCCTTTATCTATGACTTCAGCGATGTGCTCGACCGTTTCGTGTCGGTGGACAACCGCAGCTATTCCTCAGGCCGTAACCTTTTCCGCAATTTTCTCCGTCTGCTGTCCGATGTCTATCCCCGTCCGCGCAGCGTATCCTAATTATGCCGAACGCCTGCACGTCACGCCCAAGTATCTCTCGTCCGTCTGCAAGGAGCAGAGTACGCACACTGCCTCTGCACTGATCCACAAGGCCGTGCTCGACGATATCACCCGCCTGTTGCAGTATTCCGACAAGAGCATCAAGGAAATCATGATAGAGCTGGATTTTCCCACCCTGTCATTCTTCGGCAAATACGTCAAGAAGCATCTGGGTATGAGTCCCAAGGATTTCCGCAACCGCCTTCATGCGTCTTCCTCTCCTGAACAGGAGTGACAAAGCCGGTGTTCTCGTGCCTGTCATTCGTCATTTGACGGACGGGTTTGCCCTTGTTTTGCATGCATTGTCAGTAAATGATGCTTGTCTTTTGTGGGTATATTTATTGGTTTTCGATATTTATGTGGTTATTGATATTGATATCGTTATGCGAATATCCTCTTTGTTCCAATAAATTCAGACACTCAGAGTAGACCTGGCCTTGATGCTTTGGATCTGTTATCGTAATTATGACTATGACATCTTGCGATAATATTTCCCCGTCTCTCAATAAAGCTTGTTCTGCGGCATCTCGATACAGACCTTCGATTTTCAATGCCCATTTTCTGTTGCTGGCCAATGCTTTTTCTCTGTTTGATTTTGTCATTTTCGATAGGTCTACAGCATATTTCTTGATGGGTTGGTATTTGTCACCTTGTTCTATAAGCATGCGTTCTTCCGCAAATTCTTTGTTAAATGCCTTTGTGCTATAAAAGGCAGCATTCAGGACATTTATGGCATCGCTTGAAGTTCGAGCCTCGTTACGCATTATCGAACTTTCGCCCAACCGGACATATTCTACATGGTCAAAGGTTTGTAAGAGCACGTCAGCCTGACTTTGGCAGTATTCACATCCTTGGTTCGCATTGACAACCGGACTGACGGCTAACGTCACTTTTATATGACCGGTAAATTCACCGTTTTCTACAAGACACGGGGGATATGGGAAATCCAGTGAGGCGATATCTTCACCTTTCTGCAAAGTGTGGGCAAATACCATGGTGCATTCATCAGCATCGTTTTTAAGCATGTCTGTTACTGTAGCCGGTAATCCGAAACCCATTTCTTTGCGGAGTTCTTCCGCTGTTTTTGACAAGCCTTTTGGATAATCAGAATTGTGAATTATTAATGCTTTCAACAACAAGGGGTTGCATTCTCCTCCTATTTCCTGATTAAGGTTTGCAGCCAGAGAAGTTACTCGTGGAGTTGAAAAACTTGTACCACTAAATAGCATGAATTGTTTTCCCCATTCAGAAAACAAGGATAAATGCGTATCAGAATTGCCACCATAATGAACAAGGTCTGGTTTAACCGCATTTTCTACGCCAGGTCCGATACGGGAGAAGGGACTTCTGTCATTCTCTTCTGCATCATTTTCGGTTGTTTTCTTGTGGGCAATAGATCCCACGACCAAACTGAGCAAAGAGTCAGCGCCGTTTGTGATTCGAAGGTCATCTGCACGAGGGTTGACATTGCCGGCCGACTTGCATATAAGGATGTTGTTGCTTTTTTGCAAACTGTCTAATGCAATACCTAAATCAGAATATCTGTCATCACAGATTATTTTATCTGTACCTTGCGACAGATTCCATATCTTTATTTCAGGATGAGCAGTGACGGCCCTTTGGATATTGCTGACCAATTCATGTTCATATATTGTCGCCCTGTCTTTAGACGTATTTACTATGCAACTTTGTATTATACAAGGTCCGCATTTGGTCAGGTCTCTGTTTTCAAGAAAATCGCCATAGTTGATAACACCCGCAACGGCGGTTCCATGCCTCCTGTTAATATCAGCTTCCTCCAGATCTGCGGCATTATCTTCATGATCTGTCAGCCATGGACGCAAATAGTCGATATCTCCGACACCGGTATCCAGTAATCCTACCATAGGATAGGTTATCCCCTCCCGTGGTAACATCACTTCAATACTGGAATTTTCCGTCTCGGGGGATGCCTCAAATACTATTGTAGGCATTTTCCTGACAGCCAGCACGCAGTCCATGGATGCAATTGCTCTCAAAGCTTCGTTTGATACATTGGACAATGCATATAATCGCAGGCCGCTTGCATAATTAAGTTCTTTTATGTCTACACCATATTTGTTACATTCTACTTCCAAAGCTACGCGGGAACGATAGTTATACTCACTGTTTAAATAATCAACCAACTGCAGTTTCAAAAGATCGTCAGTACAGATGTTTTCATCTACAACAGCCTTATATTGAGATATGTTTTCTATTGCCGACAGGCCAATCTTTTTCCTTTTAGGCAAAGCATACGGGTTGATAAAACTGAATGCCTGCTCTATTTTGTTCAAGTCGTTGGATGAGTCTATTTTTACCAGGAGTTTCCCAACGGAAGTAACTCCTATTACATTCCTTTTTGAATCGACATCCAATATGCTACGTACTGCAGGACGATAAGATTTGGCTGTAGCTTTCCTGTTTAACGTAACCTCTGTGATCACAGGCATTATTCTGTTTTTGTCAGAAAATAATTCTGAAATGGTTCTCAGTTGATTATGTATTCGTCCGGCATTTGCCATAATTGTTGTTTCATCGACCCACTTCGGCAGGTCTTTTGAACCTCCTCCTTCCGTTAGAAAACGGTCTCTTTCTCCCCTGAACGAAACATTCTGTATATAAAATTGTTTTGCCATAGCCTGTTATTTTTTTGATAATATGTTCCTGACCAATCTTGTACTGATATTGAGTAAATGAGAAATATTGGACTGATTGACTCCGTTGTTGTTAAGGAACTTCACCAGTACGTCTTGTGGCGCGTCTTTACCGTCGTATTCAAAGATAGCCATCAGGACATTCTCATAGTCTATTGTTTTACTGCCGTTGATTATTCCTTTGACTTTTAATTTCTGGAATATGTTGGAAATATCAGATGGCGACAGTTTCTTCATCAGATTATTTAGTATCTTCATTTTCTGTGTATCCTCTATAAATGGACATTCGAATCCTGTAGCAAGGTCAAGAATAATTTTTAGTCTGGCCTCGTTATCTGGCATTTCCACCTCTGTCTTGGTCGTAAAACGTCTCCATACAGCCTTATCCAACAATTCGGGATGGTTTGTCGCGGCGATCAGCACACTTGAGGTTGGCATACTGTCTATGTTTTGGAGTAAACTGTTTATAACACGCTTTAATTCCCCTAATTCATGGTTGTCGTCACGTGCTTTGGCTATTGCATCAAATTCGTCTAAAAACAGGATGCATGGCATGCTGCATGCATAATTAAAGATTTTGCGCAGATTTTTGGCCGTACTTCCTAACAATGATGATACAATACCATCTAAACGGGCTACCACTAACGGCAAGCCTGTCTTTTCGCTCACATAGTGGGCTATGGAAGTTTTTCCACAGCCGGGGGGGCCATAAAGAAGCATGGATTTGGGCATATCTATACCAGCCTGTTCCAGTTTCTCACTGTGTTTTATCAGATCTATGAAGTCATAGATCTGTCTTCCTACCTGGTCAGAAAGGATAATGTTAGTACGTGTGGAATCTTCTGGTATCACTTCAACAATTTGCAATTTGCTGTCCGAATCCAGAGGTAACATGCGCATGGCATCTGCGGTTGCAGAGCTTTTTATGGTAGAGTTCTGGATTTGTTCCTTAATGCAACGGGCAAGTTGGATATCACCCTCCGCTTCCAAACGGGCCGCTAGACGATTGGAGTAACTTATTATTTTTCTCTTATCGTTATTCAATCCTCCTTCTATAATTCTTAGTATATCTGATGTCATGAATCTGATGTCATTATTTTCTTTGCAAAACTAAGAAAATACGTTTTAATTAATTATGGTTTAATATGTATTAACACAATTTTAACAAAAAACGTACAGAAATATATAATAACCGTACGATATGATAAAAATTATCTCTTCCTCCCCCCCCCCATAATAATAAAAAAGCCAAAAATGCATTCACTCCTTCATTTTGATTGTAATGTATTGAATATAAAGTTATTATAGGTGAATGACTGTCTTTCACAGCTGTCACCTCCTGTTTCAGGAGTAGGGGCGGATCTGCTTCTGTCCGCTTCTGTTTTTCTGCGGTTGCCGGCGGGCAGTTCAGGTCGTCCGGCCGATCCGTGGGAGAGGGTGGAAATACGTTTCGGAGAGAAAAAACTTCAAATCTTAAAATATTTAACAGTTGAGGCCTTTTCAAAAGATGGCTTACTCTGAAAAAAGTAAAGCTTACTTTCGGAAAAGTAAACCTTACTTTTTTTAAAGTAAGCCTTACTTTTCTGAAGGTGTCCTGGATAGCCCTTTTTGGTAAGATTATTTGAATAATTAATAATAATTAAGAGTTGTATAGTTAATAATTCTTAATTCAAAAATGCGGATTAGGGTATAAAAAGGGGGATATTGAGGCTTTTTTTCGGGTTTGAAACAGCCGATCTGATCCGTTCTTGCAAGTCAGTAACAGGAGAAACCTGTTTCAATCGGGTGAAGGACCGGTGAAGGAGGGTGAAGGATCTCTCCTTCACTCGTAAGTAATTGTAAATAAATATTTTACATCTCACGGTGAAGGGGTGAAGGGGTTTTATGAATATTGTTTTTGGTATAAAATAGGGGTAAAAACAGATCAAATGCGATGCGGAAAACGGCTGAAAATTAGTTCCGATGATAAAAGAAAAACCCGCGTTGTTCTGTTTCTAAATAAGAGACAGAACAAAATTCTTAGAATCCTTAAAAACAGTAAATTATGAGCTTCAAAAGATCTGTTATGAATTCATGTCTCCAAAAAAAATACATACATTTTTTGGCTAAATGCCAATGAATGTGTATCTTTGTAGAGTCATTTGTCCGTTTCTTATTTAGAGACAGAACAAAATGAGATGAGTTTTTAAATATAACCTGTCATAACTCTTTGTATCACAGCTTATTATAAAAAGTTGGGGGAACTAAGATTATGTGTTCTAACTAAAAAACATTCAAAATGGTTAATTCCTTTCCACAGGCATCCGAAGAACCGTCCCGCTGGTACGTGTTGAATGCTATATTCGGAAAGGAATTGCAGACCTGCCAGTTATTGCGTCAGGAAGAGATAGAATGTTTTGTGCCCATGCGCTATGAGATGCGTCGGGTGAAGCAGAAACCCGTCCGCGTGCTGGTGCCGGCAGTTCATAATCTGGTGTTTGTGCATGCCACAAAAGCCTATCTTGAAGATTTCAAGTCCCGTGTACCCTTTACTCTGTATTTTATGACCCGTAAGGAGGGCGTACACCGTACGTTGCTGACCGTTCCCGATGGTGAGATGTCCGCATTCATACGTGTGGCCCGGATGGTGGAGGAAGACATTCATTATTTCCGTCCCGAGGAGATCCATTTGGAGAAAGGTATCCGTGTACGTGTACATGGCGGTCCGTTCGACGGGCTGGAAGGACATCTGTTGAAAGTCAAGGGAAAGCGCAGCAAGCGTATTGTCGTCCGTCTTTGCGGGGTGACAGCGGTGGCAGCTGCAGAAATCAAACCCGACCTGATCGAAGTATTGCCGGCCGATACAGATCCGGCAAAAGCATAAATCCGTTTACAGATGCGCGCATTTTATACCCGTACCCCGAGAGCCGGTTTTTACCAGTCCTGTCCCTATACCATGGCTTACCACCG
>OOCB01001011.1_pt1 | contig 40618 bp, 34 predicted proteins | sample 1671351 | NCBI WGS metagenome assembly OOCB01 (sample SAMN06348148, study PRJEB24527) | human gut metagenome | biome: human gut; feature: ankylosing spondylitis patient; material: feces | host: Homo sapiens | place: China | collected 2015-10 | reverse complement strand
GGGGACTCGAACCCCCAAGGATAAACCACACGCACCTCAAACGTGCGCGTCTGCCAGTTCCGCCACCCTCGCATACCGTATTGTTTTCGCAGCCCTGAAATCTCTGAGGTGAAAGACCGTGATGCGGACTGCTTGAATATATTACCACGTTCCCGGCAGATAGTCAAGCGCTTTTTCTCTTTTTAAATGAAATTTTCGGGCCGTCATTCCTTAAGAATATGTTGGTTGAAATGCATGGATGGGTGTGATACTATATAACTAACTATCTCTGCTCAGTTGTTTTGGCAGCAGGGAAGAAGATGATAAGGATACGGCGGAAATGCATTTCTGCGCAGGGTGCAGACCGACCGGTTTTTTGAAAGGAATTTGAGTGGACGCAGGAATGAACGAGAAAAAAGAAAATGTTATTGTAAACGGTTTTTTCTGGCGCTTTGCAGAGCGGTGCGGTGTGCAGCTGATCTCAGCGGTGGTGTCCATCCTTCTGGCGCGCATCCTTACACCCGATGATTACGGCAAGGTGGCACTGGTGACGGTGTTCAACAATATCATGTTTGTCCTGCTGGACTGCGGCATTGGCACCGCGCTGGTGCAGAAGAAGGAAGTGGACGAGCTGGATTACTCGTCGGCGTTCTTTTTCAGCATTGTGATCAGCTTTGTGCTGTATGGGGGAATGTTCGCGGCGGCACCGTATCTGGCTGCTTTCTACAATGACCCCAGCATGACCCCGATCTTTCGCGGCATCAGCCTGACAGTGGCGGTCTGCGGCATCAAAACGATCCAGCAGGCGCATGTGACCCGGAACATGAAGTTCCAGTATTTTTTCTATTCCGCCTTTGCGGGCGCGATCGTGTCCACAATCCTGGGCCTGGGCCTTGCCTATATGGGCTTTGGAGTCTGGGCGCTGGTGGTGCAGCAGGTATCCAATATCACGGTGGACACGCTGGTGTTGTGGAAGCTGTCCTCCTGGCGGCCTAAGATGGAGTTTTCGTGGCAGCACCTGAAAGGGCTGCTCTCTTATGGCTGGAAGCTGCTGGCCTCGTCGCTGAGCAGCGTCATCTACAACAACCTGCGCAGCCTGATCATCGGCAAGATGTACACTTCGGCGGATCTGGCGTATTACAATCAGGGCGATAACCTGACCTATAATATCGCGTCAAGCGTGGATACTTCCATTGAGAGCGTTTTGTTCCCGGTCATGTCCTCACTGCAGGATGACCGTGCGCAGGTCAAGAACATGACCCGCCGCTCCATCAAGACCTGTACCTATATTATTGCACCGGTGATGATGAGCGTTGCGTTCTGTGCCGAACCGCTGGTGCGCCTGATCCTCACCGAGAAGTGGCTGCCCTGCGTGCTGTTCCTCAGGGTGTTCTGCCTGAGCTATATATGCTGGCCGATCATCACGGCAAACCTGAATGCAGCCAAGGCAGTGGGCCGCAGCGATCTTTACCTGAAGCGTCAGCTTATGAACGAAGCGGTGTGCATCCTTCTTCTGCTGGCAACATTCCGTATCAGCGTCGAGGCCATTGCATATGGTGTGCTGATCACGAATGTCGTGACCCAGATCCTGGATGCACAGCCCAGCAAAAAGCTGATCGACTATGGCTATCTGGAACAGATGCGCGATATCCTGCCGACCCTGCTGCTGGCAGCGGGCGCGGGCCTGTGCATGTATCTGGTCATTTTCCTGCACCTGCCGGATCTGCTGACGGTGTTCATTCAGGTGGTGGTTGGTCTGGGTATTTATCTGACAGGCTCTGCCATTCTGGAATTGGACACCTTTGAATATTTCAAGGATGTGCTGGCTCCGTCCATCCGGCAGAAGCTGAAACGCTGAAACCGGCATTTTGAATCGCGTAAAAATCCGTCGGGCGGGTGATGTCCGACGGATTTTTGTTCTTTTTGTCTAAAGTATACAAGAACAAACATTAAAAACCGGCAAAGCGACCATTGAAAAAACGCAACTGATATACTAGAATATAAGTACAAGAGCGCGGCACACGGCTGCGCGGAAAATGCAAAGCAGAAAATATAAAACAGGAGGATTTTCCTATGCCTATGAAAATGGGTTGGCGCTGGTATGGCGAGGGCAACGATCCCATCAGCCTGAGCGACATCAAGCAGATCCCCGGCGTGACCAGCATCGTCTGGGCGTTGCACGACAAGATGCCCGGCGAGATCTGGGAGATCGACGAGATCCAGAAGGTAGCCGATCAGATCCACGCTTACGGCTTCGACATGGACGTGGTCGAGTCGGTCAATGTCCACGATGACATCAAGATCGGCCTGCCCACCCGCGACAAGTACATCGAGAACTACAAGCAGTGCATCCGCAATCTGTCCAAGTTCGGTGTCAAGGTCATCTGCTACAACTTCATGCCGGTGTTCGACTGGACCCGTACCGATCTGTTCCACCCCGTGGGCGACGGCTCCACTGCACTGTTCTATGAGAAGGACAAGATCAAGGGCGATTACAAGGCTATGGCTGAGTACATCATGTCCTTCACTGAGAAGTATAACATGACCTTCCCCGGCTGGGAGCCGGAGCGCATGGCAAAGCTGGACGAGCTGTTCAAGGCTTACGCCCCTGTCACCAAGGAAAAGCTGTGGGAAAACCTGAAGTACTTCCTGGAAGCACTGATGCCCACCTGCCATGAGTGCGGCATCAAAATGGCTATCCATCAGGATGATCCCCCTTGGGATATCTTCGGCCTGCCCCGTCTGCTGGTGGATGCTGAGAGCATCGACCGCTTCCTGAGCATGGTGGATGATCCGTACAACTGCCTGACCCTGTGCACCGGCAGCCTGAACGCAAACCCCAACAACAACTGTGCCGAGATCGTGCGCAAGCACTGCGACCGCATTGCCTTTGGTCACATCCGCAACATCCACCACTTCCCCAACGGCGACTTCTCCGAGGCTGCTCACCGCGACTGCTGCGGCGAGACCGGCATCATCGAGGTGCTGCGTGCTTACCATGACTGCGGCTTTGAGGGCTACATCCGTCCCGACCATGGCCGTCAGCTGTGGGAGGAAGGCCCCGGCAGCTGCCGCCCCGGTTACGGCAAGTATGACCGTGCTCTGGGCGTTCAGTACATGCTGGGTGTCTGGGATCTGCTGGATCGTCTGGATGAAGAGAAAAAGAAGGGCTGATAAATATGAAGCTGTCTGAGATCAAAAACGGCAATCTGTCCGCCGAGTGGGCAGAGAAGGGCTATGAGCTGCCCAAATTCGATATCGAGGCTGTCAAGGCCAAGACCCACGCTGAACCCACCTGGGTGCACTTCGGCGCAGGCAATATCTTCCGTGCATTCCCGGCTGCCATCCTGAACGATGCGCTGAACACCGGCAAGTATGACCGCGGTGTCATCGTAGCCGAGAGCTTTGACTACGAGATCATCGACAAGGCTTATCGTCCCTACGACAATATGAGCCTGCTGGTCTGCCTGAAGTCCACCGGCGAGATCGAGAAGAAGGTGGTGGCTTCCGTTACCGAGAGCCTGAAGGCTGACTACTCCTTCGGCGAGGACTGGGCACGTCTGGTGGAGATCTTCCAGAACCCCAGCCTGCAGATGATCTCCTTCACCATCACTGAGAAGGGCTACGGCGTTGCTCCTGCTGATCTGGAGCGCGGCCTGACCCCCGTGCTGGCCATGGGCAAGGTCACTGCTTTGCTGTACGAGCGCTTCAAGGCCGGCAAGCTGCCCCTGACCGTCCAGAGCATGGATAACTGCTCCCACAACGGCGATAAGGTCAAGAACGCTGTCCACACCTACGCCGCAAAGTGGGTGGAGCAGGGTCTGGTGCCCGCCGAGTTCCTGGCCTATGTGCAGGACGAGACCAAGATCACCTTCCCCTGGAGCATGATCGACAAGATCACCCCGCGCCCGGATGCCAAGGTCCAGCAGATGCTGGCCGACGACGGCTTTGAGGACAACTACACCATCGTCACCGAGAAGCACACCTTCACTGCTCCCTTCGTCAACGCCGAAGAGACCCAGTACCTGTGCATCGAGGATCACTACACCAATGGCCGTCCTCCGCTGGAGCTGGGCGGTGTGCTGTACTGCGACCGCGAGACCGTGGACAAGATCGAGAAGATGAAGGTGTGCACCTGCCTGAACCCGCTGCACACTGCAATGTCCATCTATGGCTGCATGCTGGGCTACACCCTGATCTCCGCCGAGATGGCCGATGAAGACCTGCGTGCCTTCATCCAGAAGATCGGCTACATCGAGGCAATGCCCGTCGTGGTCGATCCCGGCGTGCTGAACCCCTACGAGTTCATCGGCGCTGTCATCAACCGCCGCCTGCCCAACCCCTTCATGCCGGATGCTCCCCAGCGTATCGCAACCGATACCTCCCAGAAGCTGGCCATCCGCTTTGGTGAGACCATCAAGGCCTACGAGGCACGCGGTCTGGACAAGAGCAACCTGATCCTGATCCCGCTGGTGCTGGCAGGCTACGCCCGCTACCTGAAGGGCATCGATGACAACGGTCAGGCCTTTGAGCCTTCCACCGATCCGCTGCTGGCTGAGCTGCAGGCCATCGTGGCTCCGCTGGAGGTCAAGGAAGGCGAGCAGGACTTCAGCTGCCTGAAGAAGCTGTACAGCCGTGTTGACGTGTTCGGCGTGGATCTGTACGCTGTTGGTCTGGGCGAGAAGATCGAGGCAATGGCCAAGGAGCTGTTTGCGGGCCCCGGCGCTGTGCGCAAGACCCTGCACAAGTATACGCTTGCCCGCTGATCGGCTGACGCAAGAACATAAGCTATCTCCGCACCCACGCTGCGCGTTGCTTTGCCGCAGCGTGGGTCTTTATAAAAGAAAAGAACTGCTGAACGAAATGTCAGCAGTTCTTTTTTGCGTGTGCATATTTTTTGGGTTTAACCTTTTCTGCAGTCGTGCAGCTTTTCTTTGGGCAGGATGCCGGCCAAAAACTTCCACACCACTTCCATGCGGTCGTTCAGTAAGTAAGCTTTCTCTTTTTCTACGTAGAGGTACACCGCATTGTCCGTGCGGTAGGCGCAGTAAAAGCTGTCCCATGCGTGGCGGCTGGTGGGTTCGGGCTTGTCCTGCTGGCCGTACATCCACACAGCAATGCCGGTGTCGGCCAGCTCCACACGGTAGAAGGCACGCGGCAGGTGCATCTGTTTGATCTGCCGGGAAACGCTGCGAAAGAACGAGTAAAAGTAGCTCACCGGCAGGCCGATGCCCACAATGGCAAGCACAGTAGCCAGCAGCCCGGCACCCGGGCGCTTGCCCAGCTGCGAAAGGCAGACGGCGGCAAAAGCCAGCATGATGGCGGCAAAAACAGCGGGACGCAGCCATGCTTTGCGGTGATGGAATGCATCGAACACGGCAAAATCGCGGAAGCCCTGCTCACCCATGGTGGTGGAAACGGAGATGGTCTGGGACATAAAGTCGCCTCCTTTGTATTTATAGGCATCGTACCACAATTGTGCGGTTTAGGCAAGAGAAAAACATGCAAACCTTGCCAATCCGGCCCAAAGCGTGGTACAATAAATCGTTACCAAACGAAAGGAGGCGGCAGGCTTTGCAGCACCGCAAGCGGCAGATCACCCTCAAGCAGCGCATGGGCTTGTGTCTGGCAGCATTTTTTGCGGCCTTTGCCATGCAGCTCACGCTCAATGGCTACCAGTCCAGAGCAGTGCAGGCAGTACAGGACGCGCAGATGGGCTGCTTCAACGCCATCAGCCGCTTTCAGGGCGGTGTGGAAAGCTCTATTTCCGTGCTGGAGAACTACCGCTGGGAGAACAGCGAGCCGGAGGAGATCATTGACCGGCTGCAGTCGGCATCTTCCACCTGCAACGCATGGCTCTGGCGCATCGGTACCAGCCTGAACAGTCTGGAAAGCGTCAGCGATGAGCAGTGGGTGCTCTACAGCGCAGTGGATACGGTCTATCAGACCTACACCGGCCTGCTGGATGAGCTGGAAAATGACCTGCTCAGCGGCAACGATGCCGCAGCTTCCCAGCTGTATTATGCAAAGGTGGTGCCCTGCGGCGATTACCTGAGCCAGTACACCCTGCAATTGCTGGAAACCGCCATTCAGGATTCCCAGACCACCTACACCACCATCTCGGCCCTGAACGAGCGCATCACCATGCTGCAGACGGTGGTGGTGGCGCTGTGCGTGGCGCTGGGCTGCGTTACCGGTTTGATGGTCATGCGTCTGCTCACGCCGGTACAGCAGATGATCGCTGCCTCCCGCGCCATTGGCAAAAGTGAGTTCGACACCCCGGATATCCCGCTGCCCAAGCAGCCGGAGATCGCTCAGCTGGCCGAGTCCTTCAACATCATGAAGCACTCCATGGCCCAGCAGGTGACCACCCTGCAGGAGAAAAACGAGATCGAGCGGGAGCTGCACCGCCAGAAGACCGAAGCACTGGAGCTGCAGAACCGCATGGAGCGCAGCCGGCTGCAGCAGCTGCGCAGCCAGATCGACCCGCACTTTCTGTTCAACACCCTGAATGTGATCCAGCAGACCGCCGGTACCGAGACGGCCTACCGTACGCAGGCGCTCATCATGGCGCTTTCGCACCTGCTGCGCTACAGCCTGATGAGCAACGATGAACAGGTGCCGCTCTCCCGTGAGGTGCGCATCGTGGATGAATATTACTCCATCTACCATGTCCGCTTTGGTGAGCGGGTGCGTATGGAGTGGCGCTTTTCTGATTCGCTGGATCTTACCGAGACCATGGTGCCGTCCTTTATTTTGCAGCCCATCGTGGAAAATGCCTTCAAGCACGGCATCTGCCCCAAAGAGGAGGGCGGTGTGGTGCGCATCCGCGTGAACCCTCTGCGGGAGAAGGGAATGCTGTGCATCCGCGTGGTGGATAACGGCGTGGGCATCCAGCTGGATCAATTACGACAGCTGCGCGGGGCGCTCAGCCAGCCCGGTGAGCGCTGGGAGCATATCGGCATTTATAATGTTGCGGCCCGCCTGCGTCTGCTGGATCGGAACAGCCGCTTTGTGATACGGTCCCATCCGGGACGCGGTACGACGGTGGTGCTGTACCTGCCATTGGTGGAGAATGAGGAGGAGTTTGAGGAATGATTCGTCTGTTGATCGCGGATGATGAAGCACTGGAACGGGAAACGCTGGCGGACATCGTGGCCCGCCGCTTTGAGCACGAAGTGACCATCGAGACTGCCGAGAACGGCCGCAAGGCAGCGGATACGGCGGTGCTGTGGGGCGCAGACCTGATCCTGATGGACATTGAGATGCCCGGTATGAACGGTCTGGATGCAGCCCGCGCCGTGCTGGAACAGCGCCCGGAGTGCAAGGTGATCTTTGTTACGGCCTACAGTCTGTTCCAGTACGCCCACGAGGCCATGCATCTGGGTGCCTGCGATTATCTGCTCAAGCCGGTGAATCCGGACGAAGTGGAAGCTTCCATCCGCAAGGCCATCCGTCAGATCGAGGCGGGCCGCCGCCTTGCAGAGCTGGCTCCGGTGGAACCGGAGCCGGAAGCTGACCCGGAGAGCGATGCCGCCGAAGCAGGGGAGAACGACCGCAATGCACTGGTCATGGCCCATGTGCGCAAGTATATGGAGGATAACTATATGTTCGACCTCTCGCTGGACAGTGTGAGCGAGATCCTGCATATCAGCCCGGCGTATCTCTCGGCCCAGTTCAAGAAGTACCAGAAGATGAACTTTCTGGACTGCCTGACCGAACTGCGTATCAACGCTGCCAAGGAGCTGCTCACCGACCCGTTCCGTTCGGCAGCAGAGGTAGCTTCCATGGTGGGCTACGAGGATTCCAGCTATTTTGCCCGCACCTTTAAAAAACGCACCGGCATGACCCCCACCCAGTACCGCAGGGAAGTGGCCAAGGCTGCACGGGAGGCCCGTCTGTGACCCGCCGCCAGATGCTCACCGCCCTGTTCGGCGCGGCGGTGCTGGCACTGCCGGTGGCGGGATGCGGCCATCAGCCGGTGCAGGACGAGCCGGGGGCGGAACTGATCCTGCGCTATGCGGAGAACCAGCCGAAGGATTATCCTACTACGCAGGCGGCGCTGGCCTTTGCGGATCTTGTGGCCCAGCGCACCGATGGCCGCGTGAAAGTGCTGGTGTACAGCGGGGGAGAACTTGGCGCGGAACAGAGCGTGATCCAGCAGATGCAGTTTGGCGGCATTGACTTCTCCCGCGTGTCCCTCAGCCAGCTGGCAGAGTATGAGCCGGCGCTGAGCGTATTGCTGCTGCCGTACCTTTACACCGACGCCGACCAGATGTGGCGGGTGCTGGACGGCTCCATCGGCGACGAATTCCTTTCCATGCTGGAGTCGCTGGAGCTGACCGGCCTTTCCTGGTTCGATGCCGGTGTGCGCAGCATCTACACCCGGCAGAAGGTGACAGGCCTTGCAGATCTGCAGGGCCTGACCATCCGCGTGCAGGAATCGGACATGATGAGCGAAATGATCACCGACCTCGGCGCAAAGCCGGTAAAGGTAGTGTACAGCAAGGTGTATGCCGCCCTGCACAACGGTGAGATCGACGGCGCAGAGAACAACTGGCCCAGCTACGAAGCCATGGGTCACTACGAGGTGGCACCTTACTTTTTAAAGGATGAGCACACCCGCGTGCCGGAGGTGCAGCTTGCAAGCCCTGCTGTGATGGAAAAACTGGCCGCACTGGACGAGCGCTACCCGGAGATCATCCGCCTGTGTGCCCGGGAGAGCGCCAAGGTGGAGCGCAGGATCTGGGCGCAGCAGGAGGCGGAATCGGAAAGTGATCTGCGTGCAGCAGGTATTGAGGTGACAGAGCTGGACGAAGAAGAAAAGGCAAGATTCCGTGCTGCTGTGCAGCCGATGTATGATCGGTTTGCCCAGCAGGGCGAATTGATCGCCCGCATCCAGCAGGCATAAGCTCCACAGCAAAGCCCGGAAAAGATGGGCAAAGAAATCAGGAAAACAGAATAAAGAATCGGCAAAGCGCTGTGTGCTCTGAACCCAAAAGGAAAGGGCATCCAGCGCTTTGCTTCTATCTGGAATACAGAAATGTATCCATCTGTTAGGCGAAGGTGCACAAACAAAAAGTAAAGCGTTTGGCGTTTTTCACAAAAGAAATTCTGACATTTTTTCAAAAAACAGGATATTTTTTGAAAGCCCTTGTTTCGGTTAAAAAAATTTGCTAAAGTGTGTACAGTAAATGAACGGCATGCGGGTCCTGTGCAGACCGGGCCGTTTGGGAGATTTAAGGAGGACGATTTATTATGAAAAAGATCACTCGTCGCAGCTTTCTGGCAGCAGCCGGCGTTTCCGCCGCTGCTCTGGCTCTGACCGCATGTGGTGGCTCCAGCAATTCTGCTGCTTCCACCTCTACCGCAGCTTCTTCCACCGCAGCTTCTGCTGCTGGTGATGCTGCTGCTGCTGCAAACGATCCCAAGGTGACTCTGGTCTACGCCGAGGTCAACCCGCTGGATACCATCGTTGGCCAGACCGCTACCCACTTCAAGGAGAAGGTCGAGGAGCTGACTGGCGGTTCCGTCGTCATCGACGTGCAGGCTTCCGGCGTTCTGGGTTCTGAGAACGACGTTCTGGACGCAATTCTGGGCGGTTCTACCTCCATCGATATGAGCCGTATCTCCGCTTTCGCACTGACCAGCTACGGCTGCAACAAGTCCAAGCTGCTGTCCATCCCCTTCACCTTCGAGAACCGCGCACACTTCTGGAACTTCGCCAACAGCGATCTGGCACCTGAGTTCCTGAACGAGCCTCAGGAGCTGGGCCTGCCCGTTCGTGGCGTCTTCTACGGCGAAGAGGGCTTCCGTCACTTCTTCACGGTCAAGCCTGTTTCCGGCATCGCTGATTTCAAGGGCCTGAAGCTGCGCGTGTCCAACGACCCCGTTATGAACGGCATGGTCGAGGGTCTGGGCGCTAACCCCACCGTCGTTTCCTTCGGTGAGCTGTACAGCGCACTGCAGACCGGCGTTGTGGATGGTGCTGAGCAGCCCATCGCAAACTACAAGTCCAATGCATTCCCCGAGGTTGCCAACAACCTGATCCTGGACGGCCACACTCTGGGCGCTATTCAGGCTGTTATCACCGATAACGCATGGGGCAAGCTGACCGAGAACCAGCAGGCTGCCATCATGGAGGCTGGTGCTGATACGCAGGCCTTCAATGCAGACCTGTCCGAGACCGCTGAGAACAAGGTTCTGGAGGAGCTGAGAAGCTCCGGCTGCAACGTTGTGGATGTTGACGACAAGGCACCCTGGCAGGAGGCCTGCGCTAAGGTCATCAGCGAGAACACCTCCGATCAGGCTGAGCTGTATCAGCAGCTGCTGGACATGAAGGCATAATTGAAAAAGCCTTTCCTGTTCTGAGATAGTACATAGCCCGGCGGGGGACTACGGGATACGCCCGCAGACCTGCCGGGTTTTTTATATGGAGGAATTCATATGCCGAAAATCTTTACCACTTTGGATAAGATCAAGCCGGCGTACGACATCACCTACAAAGTGGTTCTGTTTATCTGCAAGCTGCTGCTGATCGCAGATATCCTCATCACTACCATGTCGGTCATCGGTCGTTACGTCTCGTTCATCCCGGACCCGGCATGGTCGGAAGAAGTTGTGCTGACCTGCATGAGCTACATGGCCGTGCTGAGTGCTGCTCTGGCCATCCGCCGCGGTGCCCATATCCGCATGACTGCGTTTGACGTGTATCTGCCCAAAACCGCCGTCAAGGTGCTGGATATTCTGGCCGATCTTGCCGTGTGCATTCTGGGTGTCATCATGATGGTGGTCGGCTGGAACTATGCCACCACTCTGGGCGGCCGCGGCTTCTACGTGTCCATGCCCTGGCTGAGCCGCTTCTGGATGTACTTCCCGGTGCCGCTGGCCGGTGTTGCCATGATCATCTTTGAGATCGAGGCACTGTACAACCACATCAAGAGCATTTTTGTAAAGGAGGAAGTGTAATATGACAGTTCAGACACTGGCAATCATTGTCCTTCTTGTCAGCTTCTTTGTAATGATCTTCCTGCGTTTCCCCATTGCATACGCCGTTGGCCTTTCCAGCGTGCTGTGCATGATGGTGCAGGGTCAGGCACTGACCGATGTCTGCCGTCTGATGGTCAAGGGCATCTCTTCCTTCAGCCTGATGGCCGTGCCGTTCTTCATCACCATGGGCGTGCTCATGGGCTCCGGCGGCATTTCTGAAAAGCTGATCGCTCTGGCTGATGCCTGCGTGGGCTGGATGCGCGGCGGCATGGCAATGGTCAACATCGTTGCTTCCTACTTCTTCGGCGGTATTTCCGGTTCTGCATCTGCAGATACCGCTTCCATCGGCTCCATCATGATCCCCATGATGGTCGATCAGGGCTACGATGCCGACTTCTCCACTGCTGTTACCATCACCTCCTCCTGCGAGGGTCTGCTGGTTCCTCCGAGCCACAACATGGTCATTTATGCCACCACTGCCGGCGGCATCTCGGTCGGCAGCCTGTTCCTGGCAGGTTATCTGCCCGGCGCTCTGCTGGCCATCGTCCTGATGATCGGTTCCTACATCATCTCGGTCAAGGAAAATTACCCCAAGGGCTCTCCGTTCAGCATCAAGGGCTTCGTTAAGCAGCTGGGCACTTCTATCTGGGCACTGGCCGCTGTTGTCATCGTTGTGTTCGGCGTTGTTGGCGGTGTGTTCACCGCTACCGAGTCTGCAGCTATTGCAGTTATCTACTCTCTGTTCGTGTCGGTGTTCGTCTACAAGGGTCTGGACTGGAAGGGTGTCTGGCATGCGCTGGATGAGTGCGTGAACACTCTGTCCATCGTGCTGATCCTGATCGCTACCTCTGCAGTCTTCGGCAACTGCCTGACCATGCTGCACGTGCCGGATCTGGCTGCAAATGCCATCACCAGCGTCACCGATAACCCCTACATCATCGCTCTGCTGATCGACCTGATCATCTTGGTTCTGGGCTGCATCATGGATATGGCTCCCATCATCCTGATCGCTACTCCTATCCTGCTGCCCATCGCAACCTCCATCGGCATCGATCCCATCCAGTTCGGTATCATCGTGGTTCTGAACTGCGGCATCGGCCTGCTGACTCCTCCTGTCGGCGCTGTGCTGTTCATCGGCTCTGCCGTTGCAAAGCGCCCGATGGAAAAGGTCGTCAAGGCGACCCTGCCGTTCTACCTGTGCATGTTCATTGCACTGCTGCTGCTGACCTTCGTGCCCGACATCAGCCTGGCGATCCCCAAGCTGCTGGGCGGCTACGTCAGCCCCATCACCAACCCGCTGGGTCCTGTGTTCATCCACTGATGGCCTGACGGCGTAAGGTAAAACCGTTAAAGTCCTCTGCATGAAAGTGCAGGGGACTTTTTTGTATGCTAAAAACTTTATTTTCCCTCTTGCATTCTGTCGGAATCGTGCTATAATAGTAAGGCAATCGTTTCCAAGGCCGCTCGACGGGGTAGCCGATATTGAAGGTTGTGATGGGCACATACATTCATAATATGGCCCCGATAAGTCAGAACCAGAAATGAGGTGAAAAGAATGAAACAGGGTATCCATCCGAACTACGTTGACTGCACCATCACCTGCGCATGCGGCAACGTCATTAAGACTCGTTCCACCAAGCCTGAGATCCACGTCGAAGTTTGCTCCAAGTGCCATCCTTTCTACACTGGCAAGCAGAAGCTGGTTGACACCGGCGGACGTGTTGAGCGCTTCAACAAGCGTTTCGGCCGTAAGTAATTATGGTTTTCTGAGCACCGTTTCCTTTGGGAGACGGTGCTTTTTTGCTGCCTTTTTAGCATATGAAAGGGCGGCTTTAATCATTCTTAAGAATTCTTTTTGCATCCCACCACAGGATTGTCTTAATTTTTACACATTTTCCGTCTAAAATATACCAGCATTGAACTAGATGAAAAAGGAGCGTTTGCTGTGATCGAAGTATCGCATCTGAGCAAAAAGTATGGCACGCACCCTGCCATTGAAGATTTGTCCTTTACGGTGGGCGACGGCCAGATCTTCGGCCTGCTCGGCCCCAACGGCGCGGGCAAGTCCACGATCATGAATATCCTCACCGGCTACCTTGCCCCCACCTCCGGTGAAGTGAAGGTGGCGGGCTTCAGCCTGCCGGAGCAGGCCCAGCAGGCCAAGGCCTGTGTGGGCTATCTGCCCGAGCAGCCGCCGCTCTACCCGGAAATGACGGTGCAGGAATATCTGGATTTTGCTGCAGAGCTGAAAGGCATCAAAAAGAAGGCCGACCGCAAAGAACAGGTGCGCAAAGCTGCCCGCCGCACCGGGCTGGAAGAGGTGCTGCCCCGGCTCATCCGCAGTCTGTCCAAGGGCTACCGCCAGCGCGTGGGCATTGCGCAGGCACTGCTGGGCGCGCCGCAGCTCATCATTCTGGACGAGCCTACCGTGGGCCTTGACCCTGCACAGGTCATCGAGATCCGCAGACTGATCCGGGAGCTGGGGAAAAGCCACACAGTCATCCTGTCCAGCCACATCCTCAGCGAGGTGCAGGCAGTGTGCAGTCAGGTACTGATCCTTTCCAAGGGACATCTGGTGGCGGTGGGTGAGCCGGAACAGCTGGCCGAAAAGCTGAACCCCGGCAGCCGTCTGCGCGCTACCGTTCTGGGCGGGGGGAAGACCGTACTGAAAACAGTTGGCTCCATTCCGGGCATCCGCAAGGTGGAGATCGAGTCCGAGGCCGACGGACAGGTGACCTTTACCGCAGAAAGTGTCGATGCTTCTGACCGCCGCGCCGAGGTGTCCCGCGCCCTTTCGCAGGCCGGATGCACGGTGCTGGCGCTGGCAGCGGAAAACAGGACGTTGGAGGAAGTGTTCCTTGCACTGACCGAAAACGAGTCTGAAACACCATCGGATGAAGGGGAGGAGAAAACGGAATGATCGCCATTTTCAAACGCGAAGTCCGCAGCAGCTTTCATGGCATGATCGGCTACGTGCTCACCGCCTTTATGCTGGCGGCAACGGCCATCTATTTTGTTGCCCTGAATCTGGGCTACGGCCTGACGGATTTTGGCTATTACACGCTTTACCGCACCACGTTTGTGCTGCTTTTGTATATCCCGGTGCTCACCATGCGCTCCTTTGCAGAGGAACGCCGCACCCGCACCGATCAGCTGCTGCTTACCAGCCCGGTGTCTGTGTGGGAGATCGTGCTGGGCAAATTCTTTGCCCTGTGCGTCATCTTTGCACTGCCGTGCCTTGCCGATGCGGTCATGATCCTTGTACTGGCCGCACTGGGTGCCACCGGCACGGCCACGCTGGCAAACCTGGCCGCTCTGCTGTGCTATTATCTCATGGGCTGCGCCGCCATTGCCATTGGCGTGTTTCTTTCCAGCCTGACCGAGAATCAGATCATTGCTGCGGTGGCAGGTGTTGCCGCACTGCTGCTGGCCTACATGATGCCCAGCCTGCGCAGCATGTTCACCGCAGGCAGCGCAGTGGCGCTGGCCCTGTTCACCGCCATTGCGGCAGTGCTCAGTGTGGTGGCAGGCCTGCGTACCCGCAGCTTTACGCTGGGCTGCCTGACCTTTGCGGGCTGCTGTGTGGTGCTGACGGCACTGTTCCTGCTGCAGAGCAGCTGGCTGACCGAAGCGTTCAGCGCGGTGCTCAGCGGGCTGTGCCTGTTCACGCCGTTTGAAGAGTTTGTCAACAATAGCTTTTCCATCCCGACGCTGGTGTACTACCTGACCGTGACCATGCTGTTTTTGTTCTTCACGGCGCAGGGGCTGGAAAAGCGCCGCTGGAACTGAGGGGAGGGGAACAACATGAAAAATTTCAAATTTTCTTCCTCCGCAAACGGCAAGGTGTTCCGCAATGGGCTGTACTCCACGGCCATTCTGGCAGCAGCCATCGTGTTGGCCGTGCTGATCAACCTGCTGGTGGGGGCCATCCCGAAAAAATACACCGAGTTCGACCTCTCTGCCGCCAAAATGTACACGCTGGGCGACAGCTCCAGGCAGCTGATGCAGAGCCTGGATCAGGACGTGACCGTTTATTATCTCTGTGAGACCGGCAGCGAGGATGCCATTATCACCAAGCTGCTGGATCACTACGCCGACGAGAGCGGTCACTTCCACTGGGAGCAGAAGGACCCGGCGCTTTACCCGACCTTTGCAGCGCAGTACGGCGCAGAGAATGCATCCACCGGCAGCCTGATCGTGGTCAGCGGTGAGAACAGCGAAGTGCTGAACGCCGCCGAACTTTACGAGTACGATTACTCCGATTACTACACCACCGGCGCTGCCAACGTGACCTTTGGCGGCGAAAAGCAGATCAGCTCTGCCATCTACAAGCTGACTGCCGCAGCAGAAAGTCATGCCTACTACACCACCAACCACGGCGAGCAGGCGCTTACCTCCTCGCTGACCGAGGCGCTCAAGGCGCAGAATATCGATGCCCAGCCGCTGGATCTGCTCACCGGCACCATTCCGGAGGACTGTGATCTGCTCATCATCAGCGACCCCGCTTCGGATTTTGCAGCTGACGGCCTTGTGGATGAGATCGCGCAGCTGCAGGCCTATCTGGAAAACGGCGGCAAGGTGCTGCTGACCACCAGCGGCTATACCGAAACGCCCGCTCTGGATGCAGTGATGGCACAGTTCGGCCTTGCGCGTGAGCCGGGCCTTGTGGTGGAGGGCGATGCGGGCCACGCGCTGTACGGCTACCCGTACTCGCTGTTCCCGGACTACGCAGCCGCCGACGAAAGCACCGCGCTGGACGGCGTAAATCAGAGCACCCATGTGATGCTCTCGGTGGCACAGGGCATCACCATTACCGAGACAGACGATGTGACGGCGGAACCGCTGCTGTATACCACCGAGGATGCCTACAGCAAGCAGGACTTTGATGCCAGCTCTTCTTCCGCAAAGGAAGCCGGCGATACCGACGGCCCGTTCTCGCTGGCCGTATGGGCGCGCAATGAATCCACCGGCGCCGAGGTGATCTGGATCGGCTGCCCCAACATGGACAACGAGCAGGTGTATCAGTCCATTCCGGGCAACCTGACCTTCCTGCAGGGCTGTGCCGCTTCGCTGGTAGGGCAGAGCCTGCTTATCGACACCAAAGCACTGGAAGCTGCACCCATCATGGTCCCGGCTTCCGCATCCATGACGCTGGGCATGGTGTTCGTATTCGTGCTGCCCGCAGCAGTGCTCATTGCAGGTGCTGTGGTGGTGCTGCTGCGCCGCCGCAGGTAAGGGGGGCACTGCCATGAAAACAAAACAGCGCACCCTTGCGGTGCTTCTGGTGCTGGTGCTTGTGCTGGGCGGGCTGCTGTGGTTTGTCAGCCGCAGCAATGCCGCAGAAGAGGCTGCTTCCAGCGCCGCCGTAGAGGGCAGCATCCTGCTTTCTTCTTTTGCGGCGGGCGATGTGACCAGCATCCGGTATGCCTATGGCGGCGAAACACTTACCCTAAATTACGATTCCGGCAGCTGGACGCTGGCGGATGACCCGGACTATCATCTGGATGCATCTGCCTGCAATACCATGGTCACGGCGCTGACATCCCTGAACGCCAAACGTCAGCTCACGGCTCAGCCCGGCGAGGACTACGGCCTTGCCGATCCGGCTGTTACGGTCACAGTGACGGCGGCAGGCGAGACGAACACCTTTGCCTTTGGCACCGAGAACCCGGTCACAGGAGATCTGTATGTGCAGAAGGCAGGGGACGATGCCGTGTACACCGTTTCTGGCAACAAGGCGGCCTGCTTTGAACTGACCAAAGCGGACCTTTTTGGCGCGTTCAACCCGGCGGGACTGACGGCCTCCGCGCTGGAAAGTGTTTCCATTACGACGGGCAGCGGCACCCTTGCACTGAATGCAGTCTCTGAGCCTGCGGAAGCGGAGAGCGATTCCTCGGAAAGTGCGGCCGATTCCACTACCTATCAGACCGTGTGGCGGCTGGCCGATGAACCCTCTGCCGATCTGGACGACAGCAAAGTGCAGAGCATCCTCTCTGCTCTGGCAGGCTATGTGACCGCACAAATCACGGATGCCGACCCTTCGGCCTATGGCTTTGATGCACCGCTTGCAACGGTGCGGGCCGTCTCTGCCGATGGGACCGTGACCCTCCACTACGCCGAAAATGCAGACGGCTGCTGGATGATGGCGGAGGGAGACAGTTCCGTCTATGCGGTTGACCTTGACACTGTGCAGGCCCTTCTGATAACGGCCACTGCCTTAAAAGCGGAATAAAAACCTTTGTGCGCCGTATGCGGAAAGCCCGCTGCGGCGCATGTTTTTTTGTTGCGGCGTGTAAAGCTTCGGCAAACATTGGCAGAGTGATTGACATTTCAGCAAAGATTGATTAAGATAGACGAGACAGGGCAGAATAACTGCGCAATATAAGAGCCTGCTTTTGCAGGTTCTCCGGTCGTCATGGATGTTGTGCAGGGCTGGGTCGCCCTGGTACGAGGGATGGGGCATAGCCCTGTCTTTTTTCGTATCTGAGTTACAAGGAGGATAAAGTAAAAAAATGGACAACTCGGTGATCGTTTCACTGCGGGATATCGTAGTGGAATTTGACGGTCAGCGCATTCTGGATGGGCTGAACCTCGACATCCATGACAAAGAGTTCGTAACGCTGCTGGGCCCTTCCGGCTGCGGCAAAACCACCACCCTGCGTCTGATTGCAGGTTTTCTGGAACCCAATTCCGGCAAAGTGCTGCTGAAAGGTGAGGACATTACCGGCGTGCCGCCCTATAAGCGCCCGGTGAACACCGTTTTTCAGAAATACGCACTGTTCCCGCACCTGAACGTGTTCGAGAACGTGGCCTTCGGTCTGCGGCTCAAAAAGATGGACGAAGAGACCATCCGCCGCAAGGTGCGCAACATGTTGGAAGTTGTTGGCCTGAAAGGCTTCGAGCGCCGCAGCATCAGCCAGATGTCCGGCGGCCAGCAGCAGCGCGTGGCCATCGCCCGCAGTCTGGTGAACGAGCCGGAGATCCTTCTGCTGGACGAACCCCTTGGCGCACTGGACCTCAAGCTGCGCAAGGAGATGCAGCTGGAGCTGAAGCGCCTGCAGCGCGAAATGAACATTACCTTTATTTATGTTACCCACGATCAGGAGGAAGCCCTTACCATGTCCGATACCGTCGTGGTCATGAACGGCGGCAAGGTGCAGCAGATCGGCACGCCGGAGGATATTTACAATGAGCCGAAGAATGCCTTTGTTGCAGACTTCATTGGCGATTCCAACATTGTGGACGGCGTGATGCACCGGGATTTTCTGGTGTCCTTCTCCGGCGTGGACTTCCCCTGTGTGGACCGCGGCTTTGCCCGCGAGCAGAGCGTGCAGGTAGTGGTGCGCCCCGAGGATATCGAGGTGGTCTCTCCTGTGGAAGGCCAGCTTGTCGGCGTTGTGAACGATGTCATCTTCAAGGGTGTCCACTTTGAGATGCATGTGGAGTGCGAGGGCCGCGAATGGCTGATCCATTCCACCCGCGCCTGCACCCCCGGTGAGACCATTGGTATGCGCATCGGCCCCAACGAGATCCACATTATGGCGCGTTCAGAGGGGTGAGCCGCAATGATGAAGATTTACGATAAAAAGCTGGCCTATCCGTACTTTGTATGGATGACGCTGTTCACAGTGGTGCCTTTGATCATCGTGGTGTACTATGCATTTACGGATGCAAACGGAGCTTTCACGCTGGATAACCTCACCTCCATTAGCGGCTACGGCTCGGTGTTTGCCCGCAGCCTGCTGCTGGCCCTCATTGCCACGGTCATTTGTCTGGTCATTGCGTTCCCGGTGGGCTATTTTCTTTCCCGCCTGCGGGTGAACAAGCAGCACATCATGCTCATGCTGGTCATGCTGCCCATGTGGATGAACTTTCTGCTGCGCACCTACGCATGGATGGGCCTGCTCAGCATCAACGGCCCGGTGAACGCCGTTTTGGGCGTGTTCGGCCTTGGCCCCTTCAATATGCTCAACACCTCCGGCGCGGTGGTGCTGGGCATGGTGTATAACTATGTGCCCTATATGATCCTGCCGCTGTACACCAGCATGACCAAGATCGACCAGAGCCTGGTGGAAGCTGCGCAGGATCTGGGCGCTTCCACCACCAAGACCCTTCTCCGGGTGCTCATCCCCATGAGCGTGCCCGGCATCAGCACCGGCATCACCATGGTGTTCGTCCCGGCGGTGTCCACCTTTGTTATCAGCCGTATGCTGGGCGGCGGCTCCAACCTGCTCATTGGCGATCTGATCGAGATGCAGTTCCTTGGCAACAGCTACAATCTGAACGTGGGTTCTGCCATGAGCCTTGTGCTGATGATCATTGTGCTGCTGTGCATGAGCTTCACCTCCAGCTTTGATGAAGATGAAATGGAGGGCGTGTCCTGATGAAAACGAAACATCTGCGCCTGATGCAGCGCGTCTATATCGTGCTGTTTTTCTGCTTCATGTACCTGCCCATTGCATACATGATCGTATTCAGCTTCAACCAGTCCAAGGGCTATTCGCTCTTCACCGGCTTTACCCTCAAGTGGTACTCCAGCCTGCTGCACAACTCCTCCATCCTGCATGCGCTGCTGGTCTCGCTGGAAGTGGCTCTGATCTCTGCGGTCATTGCCACTGTGCTGGGTACAGCGGCAAGTCTGGGCATTGCGTCCATGGGCCGTGGGAGCCGCCTTGTCGTCACCAACATCACCTATATCCCGGTGGTCAACCCGGAGATCATCACCGGCATCTCGCTCATGCTGCTGTTCGTGGCCTACCAGCGCTTTGCCGGGGGTGTCTCCTGGCTGCCGGATACCATCATGGGCTTCCCAACGCTGCTCATTGCGCATATCGCGTTCAATGTGCCGTATGTCATCTTCAACGTCACGCCCAAGCTCAAGCAATTGGATATCAAGCTGTATGAGGCAGCGCTCGACCTTGGCTGCGACCCCAGGCAGGCCTTCTTCAAGGTCATCCTGCCGGAGATCAGCCCGGCCATCCTGTCGGCATTCCTCATCTGCCTGACCTATTCCATCGACGACTTCATGATCTCCTATTTCAACTGCGGCACGGTGGAAACGCTGCCCATCGCCATCTACTCCATGACCCGTAAAAAGGTCAGCCCGGAGATCTATGCGCTGTCCACCATCATGTTCGTGGTCATTCTGTGCATCATTCTGATCTCCAACGCAATGGAGAGCCGCAGCTACCGCCGCGACCAGAAGGCGCTGAGAGGGGAGGGCATGTGATGAAACGTTTTGCTGTTTTGCTGCTGGCGCTGGCAATGACGGTCTGCTGTGCAATGCCCGCCTTTGCCGCCGGCACCATTGAGGTGACCGAGGATGTCTCGGTGTCGGACGATTACGACTGGACCCGCTTCAAGGGCCAGAACGTGGCCATCAATGTCTATAACTGGGGCGAGTACATCTCCAACGGCTCGGACGACAGCGTGGACGTGGTGGCGGCCTTTGAAAAGCTCACCGGCATCAAGGTGAACTACACCACCTTCGACTCCAACGAGTCCATGTACGCAAAGCTCAAGTCCGGTGCTGCCAACTACGATGTGGTCATTCCGTCGGATTACATGGTGGCAAAAATGATCGCCGAGGGGATGCTCAAGCCTCTGAACTACGACAATATCCCGAACTTCAAAAAGATCGATCAGGAATACGTGGATCCGGATTACGATCCGCAGAATGCCTACACCGTGCCCTATATGCTCTGCACCACCGGCATCATTTATAACACCACCATGGTGGACAAAGCGCCCACCAGCTGGGCCGACCTGTGGGACGAGCAGTACGCAGGCAATATCCTGATGTTCAACAACAGCCGCGATGCCTACGCCATTGCTGCTTTTAAGAGCGGCCACGATATCAACCCGCAGTCCACCGAAGAGGTGGATGAGGTGGTGGAAGAGCTGAAGGCTCAGAAACCGTTGGTGCAGGCATACGTCATGGATGAGATCTTTGATAAGATGATCGGCGGCGAGGCAGCCGTCGGTGTGTACTACTCCGGCGATGCCATCACCATGATCGACGATAATCCCGACCTTGCATGGGTGTTCCCGGAGGAAGGCAGCGTGCTTTCCGTGGACTGCATGACCATTCCTGCTGCCAGTGAACATCAGGAAGCTGCGGAAATGTTCATCAACTTCATGTGTGAGACGGACATCGGCAAGGCAAACGCCGAGTACATCGGCTACACCACCCCCATGCAGGATGTGTGGGAGGTGCTGGACGAGGATCTGAAGGAGAGCGAGATCGCTTATCCGTCCGAAGAGAAGGTCGCCAAGGAAAAGGTGTTCACTGCCCTGAGCGACGATGTGAACAGCGAGCTGGACGTGAAGTGGAGCGAAATGAAGAGCTACGACGAGGGTGGCAGCAGTCTGCTGTTCCTTGCGCTGCTGGCAGCCATGGTAGCGCTGGCCTGCTTCAACATCTGGCGCAAGGTCCGCAGACGCAACCGCAATCAGTATTAAACGCAAAGGAGGCTGCTGCACAGAACAACGTGCAGTGGTCTCTTTTTATAGAAAGGAAAAACCATGGAACAGTTCTTTTACACCGAGACCATGACAGTCATGAACGCAGATGCCGACTTCCGCAGCCTGCTCAAGCCCAGCGCCCTGCTGCGCTATGTGGAGCAGATTTCGTCAGACCACGCCCGCGCCTTTGGGATGGATGACCAGTTCTTCAAAGATCGCGGTGTGACCTTTCTGGTGGGCAAGCAGGCCCTGAAATTTGACCGTGTGCCCCAGCGTGCCGAAACGCTGACCCTTACCTCCCGGGCGCAGGTCAGCAAACACGGTTCGGTCAAACGCATCACCACCCTGACCGATGCCGAGGGCAAAGAGGTGGCTATGGTGGACTGCCGCTGGATCGTGGCAAGCCTTGCCGAGGGCCGTATCCTGCGGGAGCCGGGCTGGACGGTGGAGAATTTCTGGAACGATACGGTGGAGGGCGAGCTGCCTTTGCAGCTGCACAAGTGCAAGGATGGTCTGACCAGCGCAGGGGAGTGGACGGCGCGTTATTCCCAGTGCGATCTGAACGGCCATTTGAACAACGCATTCTATCTGGACCTTGTCTGCGATGCGCTGCCGCTGGAAGTGATGCGCAAAGGCCCCGTGACCTTTGCTTCTATCAACTACCACCGCGAGATCCCGATGGGAGAAACGGCAGAGGTGTTTTATGCCCCATCGGCGGATGGCTGGTATGTGATCGGAAAGCACAACGGCCAGACCAGCTTTGAGTGCTATCTGGAGGTGGGAAAGACAAACGTGTAAATTGTTGATCTCTCAAGAGAACCGCTGCGCCGCTTTTAGCTGAAAATAAGCGAGCAATGCAAAAAACGTCACCTGTGCAGAAAAAAACGGCGCATTTTGAGAATTGCATCCTCTGAGGAACAGGGAGTACTCTTTTATTAGAAGGATCTTCTCGTTGTCCAAAGGAGGATAAAACAAATGAAAAAACATCTCCGAGTCCTTGCGGCCGTTCTGGTACTGTGCTTCAGTCTGCTGTGCCCGGCGGCATCTGCCGCCAGTGTACAGACTGCGGCCTGCAAGCCGTCCACTGCAGCCGTTCAGACCATTTCTGCCGGCAAAAAGACGGAGCAGATGGTCTGGGTCCCAACGCACGGCGGCAAAAAATATCACAGCAAGTCTACCTGCAGCAATATGAAAGACCCGGAAAAGGTTACATTATCGAAAGCAAAAGCGGAAGGCTTCACTGCTTGCAAAAAGTGCTATTAAGAAAATAAATAATGATCTGCAAAGCCCTTGCCGGAAATTTTCTGGCAGGGGTTTTATATGTGTCCACAAAAAGTTCAAAAATTATTACAAAGAAATTACAGAAAAGCTATTGCAAATTGGTTTCAAAAGAGTTACAATATGGTTACAGCAAGGGCAAACGATCCTGCTGAGTGTGAAATCTTTTTCTTCTTGTTTTTTGGGATATCGGGCACAGGTTCTCCTCCTCCGGCTGTTCTCCTTCACAGTCGTGATCCATGTGCCGCACAGGCGGTATCCCGCTTCGTGTGCAAAAAAGCTCGTCCGTTCTGGACGAGCTTTTTTGCATCCATAAATCACGCAAAAACCGGCTTCTCATGCGGGAAAGTATGACCTTACGCCATTTTGGTGGGCAATTTGCCTGTTTTTCTGCAAAGGACATTTACAAAGTTTGGCGCGGCGGGGGTTTGTATTCCGGCTGGCTTTGTGGTACAGTATATACAATCAATTTACAGGTTGCAAACATGAATCCGATTGATGTTGATGCGTTAAGAGAAAAGGAGTTTGAACATGGCTTATTTCTATAAAGAACCTTCCCGCACTTTCGGTGAATATCTGCTGATCCCCGGCTATTCCTCTGCAGAGAATATCCCCACAGCTGTCAGCCTCAAGACCCCGCTGGTCAAGTACCGCAAGGGCGAGGAGGAGTGCCCCCTGCAGATGAATATTCCCATGATCAGCGCCATCATGCAGGCGGTCTCTGGCGATAAGCTGGCCATTGCACTGGCCCGTCAGGGCGGCGTGTCCTTCATCTACGGCTCTCAGAGCATTGAGAACGAGGCCGCTATGGTGCGCCGCGTCAAGAGCTTCAAGGCCGGTTATGTCGTGTCCGATTCCAACCTGGCCCCCACTGCCACCCTGCACGATGTGCTGGAGCTGAAGGCACGCACCGGCCACTCCACCATTGCCGTCACTGCCGATGGCACGCCGGGCGGCAAGCTGCTGGGCATTGTTGCATCTCGTGACTACCGCATCAACCACACTCCGGATGATGCCCTTGTCACCACCTTCATGACCCCGCTTGAAAAGCTGGTCACTGCACCGGAGAACACCTCCCTGCACGATTGCAACAACATCATCTGGGATAACAAGATCAACACCCTGCCTCTGGTGGATGCCGAGGGCAACCTGAAGTATATGGTGTTCCGTAAGGACTACGACTCCCACAAGAAGAACGCCAATGAACTGCTGGATAAGAACAAGAGCTATGTGGTGGGCGCCGGCATCAACACCCGCGATTACGCTGAGCGCGTGCCCGCACTGGTGGATGCCGGTGTGGATGTGCTGTGCATCGACTCTTCCGAGGGTTACTCCGAGTGGCAGAGCCGCACCATCGGCTGGATCCGTGAGCACTACGGCGATACCGTCAAGGTGGGCGCAGGCAACGTTGTGGATGCCGAGGGCTTCCGCTTCCTGGCCGAGGCTGGTGCAGACTTCGTGAAGATCGGCATTGGCGGCGGTTCTATCTGCATCACCCGCGAGACCAAGGGCATCGGCCGTGGTCAGGCTACCGCTGTCATCGAGGTAGCAAAGGCCCGCGATGAGTACTATAAGGAGACCGGCATCTACGTGCCCATCTGCTCCGACGGCGGCATCGTCCACGATTACCACATCACGCTGGCACTGGCCATGGGTGCGGATTTTGTGATGCTGGGCCGCTACTTTGCCCGCTTTGACGAAAGCCCCACGAATAAGGTGCGCATCAACGGCCAGTATATGAAGGAGTACTGGGGCGAAGGCTCCAACCGTGCCCGCAACTGGCAGCGCTACGATCTGGGCGGTTCCAGCAAGCTGAGCTTTGAGGAAGGCGTGGACAGCTACGTGCCCTATGCCGGCCCTCTGGCTGACGGTGTGCAGACCACTCTGTACAAGGTCAAGAGCACCATGTGCAACTGCGGCGCTCTGTCCATCCCGGAGCTGCAGCAGAAAGCAAAGCTGACCGTGGTTTCCTCTACCTCCATCGTTGAGGGCGGCAGCCACGACGTTGTGCTGAAGAATGCTACCCCCAATATCATCAACGGTTAACACGTTTGTTCTGAAAGCCGCCCATGCTGTTTGTGTATGGGCGGCTTTTTCTTACCGGAAATTGACCGGGATTTTCCAAAAATGCTTGCACCGCTCTGCGTTTGGTGATATCATGATAGAAACGCACTGTCAAGACAGGCAGGCGCGCAAACCTTCCCACAGGTCAGAACGGCACGGGACAGCAAGGAGCCTTTGCCGGGTGTAAAGAAGAGAGGATACTATTCATGGACGAAATCAAGGTTGTGCCTTATATTCCAGATGAGGACTACGACAACCCCGCAATGGTCGTGGATTTTTATGAATTTACAATGGCAAACTGCCTGTTCCTGCACGGATTCAAGGACACCACGCTGGTGTTTGATATGTTCTTCCGCAAGAACCCGGATGCTCAGGGCTACTCCATCAGCGCCGGTCAGCGCAAGCTGACCCGCTTCCTGCTGAACTACCACTTCAATGCACAGGATATCTGGTGGCTGCGCACCAAGGGCATGAGTGAGGAATTCTGCGAGTATCTGCGCACCTATCAGTGGAAGGGCGACATGTACGCTCTGCCCGAGGGCACGGTGGCATACCCGCATGTGCAGATGGTGCGCATCGAGTGCGACCTCGTGGGCGCAATTCTGATCGAGACCTATCTGCTGCAGACCATGAACTTCCACAGTCTGATCGCCACCAAGGCTACCCGCGTCACCGGCCTGAACACCCACACGCCCCGCAGCGTGATGGAATTCGGCACCCGCCGTGCGCAGGGCGAAAGCGCTGGCAACGATGGTGCATATGCTGCTGTTCTGGGCGGCTGCGTGGGCACTGCCAACTGCTTGGCCGAGATGAAGTTCGGCGCGGAGGTCAAGGCTGTGGGCACCGTAGCGCACAGCTTCATCGAGTTCTTCCCCACGGAGTTTGATGCCTTCAAGGCCTTTGCCGATACCTACCCGGATTCGGTCAGTCTGCTGCTGGACACCTATAATATCATGGAGAGCGGTCTGCCCAACCTCATTAAACTGGACGATTACCTCATCGAGAAATACCCCAACGACCCGAACCGCCGCGTCAAGAGCGCCCGTATCGACTCCGGCGACCTGGCCCGCGGCTCCAAGCGCCTGCGCAAGGCACTGGATGCGGCCGGTAAGCCTTACATCAAGCTGGTGGCTTCCAATGGTCTGGACGAAAAGAAGATCGCCAACATGGAGCTGTATGAGCACGCTCATTTTGACTCCTACGGCGTGGGCGAAAACCTGATCACCTCTGCTTCCGACCCCGTGTTCGGCGGGGTGTACAAGCTGGTGGCGGTCAAGCAGCCGGACGGCAGCTACACTCCCAAGATGAAGTGCTCGGATTCCGCCAGCAAGGCCATCATTCCGGGCAAGAAGATGCCGTGGCGCCTCTACGATGAAAATGGTCAGGCCCAGTGTGACCTGATCGCCATGGATGATGAAGTCATCGAGGCGGGCAAGCCCGTCACGATGGTCAATCTGGACTCCGATGCCATCGAGCGCACCGTCACTATTACCCCCACCAAGGTCAAAAAGCTGCTGGTGCCGCATGTGCTGAATGGTCAGCTGGCCATTGAGCTGCCTTCGATCGCAGAGAAGAAGGCCTACATTGCAAAGCAGCTCACCGAGGAGACCTGGGAGAGCGAGCTGCGTCTGGAGTGCCCGCATAAGCACTATGTGAACATGACCCCGGCTGTGGCCGAGTGCCGTTCCAAGATGTATGCAGAGCTGCACGGCGGCAAGGTGTAAAATAAGCAAAATAAAAAGCCCCTCAAGCGTAAGCTTGGGGGGTCTTTTTATGCCGCCGACGGGGATCGAACCCGTACTCTGTCTCCAGAAAGGGATTTTAAGTCCCTCGTGTCTGCCAATTTCACCACAGCGGCATACAACGCTAATAATAATACAATAGAATGGCTTCTTTGTCAAGAAAAAGCACGGAGCCCGTCTCTTCATCCTCCGTTCACGATTCATTTGTAAAAAGTGCTTTTTCTTTCCGTGGTTTCATGGTATAATAACCTTCAGATACGGCTTTCCGGGCCGCAGCCGCGTGCTTTGGCAGCGCGGCAGAAGAGGGCAGAGCGGGCAGCGTACCGCTCTGCTGGGGCAGTGCCCGCAAGATAGGGCGGGCGGGAAATACAAAAAGAGAGGCGAATCGAGATGTTGGATATGATCAAGTGCAGCACCGGCGGCGCATACTATGCCCGCGGTGAATGGGTGCCTGCAGACGGCGAAGCAAGCGCCGCACTGGCAGCAAAGGGCTTTGATGCCGCAGCCATCGAGAACGCAAAGACCGGCACCATGGCCTACAGCATTCTGCAGGCCCACAACACCAGCGGCGATGCCGAAAACCTGAAGATCAAGTTCGATGCCATGGCCAGCCATGACATCACCTTTGTGGGCATCATCCAGACGGCCCGTGCGTCCGGTCTGGAGAGATTCCCCATTCCGTATGTGCTCACCAACTGCCACAACAGCCTTTGCGCCGTGGGCGGCACCATCAATGAGGACGACCACCGCTTCGGCCTGTCCGCCGCCAAAAAATACGGCGGCATTTTTGTGCCCCCGCATCTGGCGGTCATCCACCAGTACATGCGCGAAAAGTTTGCGGGCTGCGGCAAGATGATCCTTGGCTCGGACTCCCACACCCGCTACGGCGCTCTGGGCACCATGGCCATTGGTGAGGGCGGCGGCGAGCTGGCAAAGCAGCTGCTGGGCCGCACCTACGATGTGGCTCGTCCGGGTGTTGTTGCAATTTATCTCACCGGCTCTCTGCCTGCAGGCTGCGGTCCGCACGATGTGGCCATTGCGCTGGTGGGCAAGCTGTTCAAGAGCGGATACGTCAAGAACAAGGTGATGGAGTTTGTCGGCCCCGGCGTTGCGTCCCTGCGTCAGGATACCCGCAACGCCATCGATGCCATGACCACCGAGACCACCTGCCTGTCCTCCATCTGGGAGACCGACGAAACGACGCAGAAATTCCTTGCGGTGCATGGCCGTGCCGCCGACTATAAGAAGCTGGCTCCGGCCGACCTTGCTTATTACGACGGTGTGGTAGAGGTGGACCTTTCTGCCATCCGCCCCATGATCGCACTGCCCATGCATCCCTCCAATGCATTTACCATTGAAGAGCTGAACGCAAACCTTGAGGATATTCTCCATGCCTGCGAGCAGGATGTGCAGAAGTTGATCGGCCGCAAGGATGTCAGCCTTGACCTGTGCAGCAAGATCGAGAACGGTAAACTGCGTGTGGATCAGGGCGTGATCGCAGGCTGCGCAGGCGGTCTGTACGACAGCATTTATGAAGCTGCCTCCATCCTCAAGGGCCACACCGGCGGCTGCGGTGACTACGCCCTGAGCGTGTATCCCGGCAGCCAGCCCATCATGATGGAACTGGTGCGCACCGGAGTCATCCACGACCTGATGGCCAGCGGTGCCACCGTCCGCACTGCGTTCTGCGGCCCCTGCTTCGGCGCAGGCGACGTGCCCGCCAACGGCGCGCTGTCTATCCGCCATACCACCCGCAACTTCCCCAGCCGCGAAGGATCCAAGCCCGGCAACGGCCAGCTTTCCGGTGTGGCACTGATGGATGCCCGCAGCATTGCGGCCACCACGGCCAACGGCGGCATTCTGACCCCGGCTACCGATATCGACTATGATCCCACCGTGCCGGAGTATCAGTACGATCCTTCCAGCTACGATACCCGCGTGTATCAGGGCTTTGGCAAGGGCGATTACGATGCCCTGCTCAAGCTTGGCCCCAACATCAAGGACTGGCCCGAAATTGCACCGCTGGGCGATAACCTGCTGCTGAAGGTGGCATCTTACATCACCGACCCTGTCACCACCACCGACGAGCTGATCCCCTCCGGTGAGACTTCGTCTTACCGTTCCAATCCTCTGGGCTTGGCCGAGTTCACCCTCAGCCGCAAGGACCCGGAGTATGTGGGCCGTGCCAAGGCCGTGCAGGCCGAAGAAAAGGCCCGCCGTGCAGGCGAGGGCAGCGCCGAGGTGCTGGCCCAGCTGCACAAGGTGCCCGGCTGCGAAAACCTGACTTGGAACGATGTGCAGATCGCATCCACCATCTTTGCCGTCAAGCCCGGCGATGGTTCTGCCCGTGAGCAGGCGGCCAGCTGCCAGCGTGTGCTGGGGGCCGGTGCCAACATCGTTACCGAGTACGCCACCAAGCGCTACCGCTCCAACCTCATCAACTGGGGTATGCTGCCGCTGCAGCTGGTGGGCGCAACGCCCTTCGGTCTGGGCGACTATGTCTTTATCCCGAATGTCCGCGAGGCCCTCAAGGGCGACCTGCAGGACATCAAGGCCTATGTGCTGGGCGACACCGCAAAGGAGTTCAGCCTGTACATGGCCCCGCTGACCGCCGACGAGCGCAAGATCCTGGCCGACGGCTGCCTGATCAATTTCTATAAGCACTGATAGGATAGAAGGCTTCCTCTTTGGGGGAAGCCTTTCTCTGGCTTTCTTGGGAGGTTCATTTTCCATGCCCGGCGATCTTCACAACCATTCCACCTGTTCCGATGGCTCTGTGCCCATCCACCGCCTGCCGCTCATGGCGGCGCGGGCGGGGCTGGACACCATGGCCATTTCCGACCACGACACCCTGCTCAGCGTAAACTACTGCAATGAGCACCCTGTGCAGGACGGCGTGCGCCTGCTCCCGGCCACCGAGCTGACCGGCTATGACCATGAGCATAGGCATCGCGTGCACCTGCTGTGCTACTTCCCGGATCCGGAAAGCCGGGAACTGAAGGAGCACTGCGACATCCTGCGACAGCGCCGCAACGAGTGCGGCCTGCAAAGCGCAAAGGAGATCGAAGCGCTGTACCCGCAGTTCCGCACGGAACAGGCGCTGGAATACGCAAAGGACAGCGGTGTGCTGTTCAAAAGCGGCATTATGGAAGCGCTGCACCAGCTGGGGCTGTGCGATGCTGTGTACGGTAAGCTGTACAGTTATCTCTTTGGCTGGGAGCCGCGCGGTGTGGTGCTGCATCAGGTAAAGTATCCATCGGTGCAGGAAGTGATCGCCACGGCGAAAGCTGCCGGTGCGGTGCTGGTATTTGCACACCCGACCGTTTACAAGAGCATGCCGCTGGTGCGTCAGCTTGCCAAAGAGGGCATCATCGACGGCATTGAGGTGGAGCACCCCCGCAACAGCCCGGAGGACAGGGCCGAGTGTGCTGCTCTGTGTGAGCAGTATGGGCTGATCCATACCGGCGGTACGGACTTCCACGGTGCAAACCACAAGGTGCCGCACCCGGTGGGTACCTGTACCACGGCAGACGATCAGGTGGCCCGCATTCTGGAGCTGGCCCACAAGCGCCGCGGTATTGATGTGTGACCCGGTCACATTGACATTCCGGCACGCTGCTCTATAATAGAAGCAGACGATCTTCGTCGGGATTTCTGTCAAAAAGAGAGGATTTTGAACTATGAGCAAGGAATTCAGCTTCCCGAACAGCGGCACCTGTTCCAAGCAGACCAACTTTGTGCTGAACGATGACCACACCATTGCGTCCATGGAGGTCATTGGCGGCTGCAACGGCAACCTGAAGGGCATCTGCCGTCTGGTCAAGGGCATGAAGGCCGAAGATGTGATCGACCGCATGGAGGGCACGCTCTGCGGTTTCCGCAATACCAGCTGCCCGGATCAGATCGCCAAGAATCTGAAAAAGGCTCTGGCCGAAATGGACTGAAAAAATCAAACAGCGAAGGGGAGATGCCTGCGGGTATCTCCTTTTTGTTTTCCCATCCCGACAGAAAGAGATGTTTTTTTTCTGTGCTTCGGGGCTATACTTCTTGTGAAAACGAATTTCATCAGCAAGGAGCGGGCAAATGAGTATTTGGGAAAAACTTGGCTTTGGCGGGTACAAGGGCTTTTCGCACGAGTCGGATCAGCTGCTGCGCAGTGCGGTGGAGCTTGCCGGGAACCTTGGCTGCGAAAAAGCCGATACCGGCCACCTGCTGCTGGCGATCCTGCAGCAGGATCACGGGGCGGCAGCACGGTTTCTGGAGGGCAAGCAGATCCGGGAACCAGAGGTGCGCCGTCAGCTGGCCGAGAGCCGCCGCGCACCGGCTTTGCATCTGGATCGCTACGCTCTTGCGCCGGACCTCAAGCGCACCATGGATTACGCCATCATCGGGGCACAGAACGCGCACCTGAACCGGGCCGAGCCGGAACATCTGCTCTGCGCCATGCTGGAGGATGACGGCTGCACAGCAGGCATCCTGCTGGCATCCATGGGCGTGCAGCTCACAGATGCCGTGCGGGAGTGCCGCCAGCTGTCCGGGCAGTTCGTACTGCCGTATCAGACGCGGACCACGGTCAGTGCGCCGCGCGGCAGTCGCGCCAGTGATAAGTACTGCCGGGATCTGACCCGCCGTGCTGCGGAACGGGAACTGGACCCGGTGTTCTGCCGGGAAGCAGAGCTGGACCGCATGGTGGAGATCTTATGCCGCCGTCAGAAGAACAACCCCTGTCTTGTGGGGGAGCCGGGCGTGGGCAAGACCGCCCTTGCCGAAGGACTGGCCCAGCGCATTGCCGCGGATCGTGTGCCCCGTGCGCTCAAGGGCCGCCGTCTGCTGGCACTGGATATGGCCAGCCTTGTGGCGGGCACCAAATACCGCGGTGACTTTGAGGAGCGGTTCAAGAACCTGCTGGAAGAGCTGGTGCGGGACGGCAACTCCATTCTGTTCGTAGATGAGTTCCACACCATCGTGGGTGCCGGTGCAGCGGAGGGTGCCATCGATGCTGCCAGCATCTTAAAACCGGTGCTGGCCCGGGGCGAGATACAAATTATCGGTGCCACCACTACCGAAGAGTTCCGCACCCACATCCAGAAGGATGCCGCACTGGAACGCCGTTTCGGCAAGGTGCAGGTAGAGGAGCCTACGCCTGCGCAGGCGCTGGATATCCTCAACGGGCTTGCGCCGCGCTATGAGCGCTACCACAATGTCTGCCTTCCGCCGGAAGCGCTGCAGGCTGCGGTGGAGCTTTCGGTGCGGTATCTGCCGGGGCGCTTTCTGCCGGATAAGGCCATCGACCTTGTGGACGAAGCCTGTGCGGCGGCACGCATCCGGGCCGAGCAGGCAAAGCAGTCAAAGCCCACGCTGATGCCGGACGATATCGCCCATGTGGTGGCGCAGGCCAGCGGTGTGCCGGTGGAGCGGGTAGGTGAGCAGGAGCGGGAACGGCTGGACAAGCTGGAAGAACGTCTCAACGCCGAGATCGTGGGCCAGAGCCGGGCTGTGGCTGCGGTGGCAGGTGCCATCCGGCGCAGCCGCACCGGTCTTGGCGAGCCGGGCCGGCCCATGGGTGCCATGCTGTTTCTTGGCCCCACGGGAGTGGGCAAAACGGCTCTTGCCCGGGCACTGGCGGTCAGCTGGTTCGGCAGCGAAAAAGCCCTGCTCAAATTTGATATGTCGGAGTATCAGGAGCAGCACACCGCTGCCCGGCTGCTGGGTGCGCCGCCGGGCTATCTGGGCCATGACGAGGGCGGACAGCTGACCGAAGCAGTGCGCCGCCGCCCTTACAGTGTGGTGCTGTTTGACGAGATCGAAAAGGCACACCCGGACATTCAGAACATCCTTTTGCAGATACTGGAAGATGGCCAGCTGACCGATGCCATGGGCCGCAAGGCGGATTTCCGCAACACCATCGTACTGCTCACCTCAAACCTCGGCGCACGTTTTTTGGCGGGTCAGAGCACGCCGCTGGGCTTTGCGGCGGGCAGCGAAGCCGTGTTTGAAAAGCAGTCTGCGCAGGCCATTGAGGAGGCAAAAAAGTGGTTCCGGCCAGAGCTGGCAGGCCGTCTGGACGAGATGATCGTATTCCGTCCGCTGGCCGACGACAGCCTGTGCGCCATTGCCGAAAAAATGCTGTGCCAGCTGGAGCAGCGTGCCGCCCGCAGCGGCTACCAGCTGCATCACACACCGCGGGTAGGGCAGGCGCTGGCAGCAAAGGCCCGCTCTGCCTACGGGGCCAGAGAACTGCGCCGCGCAGTGGACAGGGCAGTGGAGCAGGCACTTGCGGATCAGATCGCATCCGGCACGGCCTGCGTGGGCCAGCACTGGACAGCGGACTGCTCGGCGGATGGTGCTATCGTCCTGAGGGAGGACGAAACCGCAACACTGTAAAGCATCTGAAGCTCAAAAGGACCGCCCTGAGTTACAAGACCCGGGGCGGTATTTTTTTGTCTGCAGGGGGCGGGCGGAAGCGATTCACGCAGGTTTTGGCGCGATTCACGCAGGTTTTGTTCTACTTTTTGCAAAAATATGGTATGCTTCCCTCAAAGCATACCCCCCCCCGTAAATAAAACAGAACAAAAAGGAGAAAACTGTATGAAATTGCACAAGCTTATCCAGCGCGCTTCGGCGGCGGCTGTGGCCTCGGCCATGATACTGTCGGTGACACTGCCAACATTGGCTGCGGCCCCGGACGGAACGGGCAATGCCGCTGTGGCAGATATGGTAAGTTTGACGAACGGTACTGCCGCTTTGAGCGAGAAAGATGAAGGGCGAGATACCGGTATCATCGTCAACGGCCAGAGTGTGCTTGTCAACAGTACCGTGGTCGATAATATCCCGATTCAGTTTACAGGCGGCACGGATGTCAGCACCCTGACGATCCTGCAGGCAGTTGCCGGCAATCTGACGATCAATGTCCCCACCGCTGCGGGCGATGTTGATGTAGTGATGGAAACAGCAAGCGGTGCAGCTGTCGGCGGAAACCTGACCGTGGCCGGTGCACACAACGTGACCATAACCGGTGAAACCATGGTGGCAGATCAAGCAGATATTGACGATATCAGCGGTGATCTGACCCTGATCGCAACGGGTGAGGGTGGCAAGGCGATCGGTGATTGGATATCGGTCTGCGTTTCTTCTAGTAGTGGCGAAAAGGCGATTTATGTCGGCAGCAACAGAGAAACGGAACAGTTTAAAAGCCGTATCGGTCATTCTTACGTATCGTGCAGTTGGGAGCCTTCGGAAGCTTATATCAGCGTCCGGAAAGCACCTGCCTACCCGGTAACAGTGCATGGAGGAAAACTCGAGGACTCTGAGAATAACACGACCTTTTACAAAGGTGAAACTGTATGGGTGAAAACCTCCCGGCCAGAAAAGGGCTTGAAATTCAACCGTTGGCTTTTTCCGGCTGACGTAGAAACTATCGGTGACCCGACAAAAACGGCCTTTTTCTTTACCATGCCAGACCATGCGGTGGAAGTGACGGCGAATTGGGAACTTTACACCGGCAGCGAACCGACGGTGTTCTGGGAATATTACACCCATAGCGGTGTGCTTACCCCGGATAATACTCCGCAGGATCTGGCTGACATGTCAAGAATGACCGCTTCCTATGACTCTGCAAGCAAGACATACACGGTCGATCTTAAGGGCGATCTTGAGATTCCGGTGGATTTCAAAGGCAACGAAAATCCGAACATCAAGGTCAAAGGTGAACTGGGAAATTCCGTCCATATTTCCGGTGCAAACAATGTAAGCATCGATATTGATTCCCAGAATGAGGAAACAAATCTGAATGTGGATTGCGCCGGTACGCTGAGGCTGAAAAATAAAACCGGGAAATCTCATCTGGAACTAAAACTGACCTATAAGCAGGCCGAAGGCGCGGGCTACACTGTGGTGCTGGACGGCGAAGAACTGGAAGAAGCGCCTGCTTATGAAAATGCCGCCGTAAGCCTGAACGAGAGCCTGACCATCATCCCGGACATCTCGGACCCCATCCCGGATGATTCCAGTGCGGGCGGCGACAGCTCCGATGCCGCAGGGGCTCTTGTGGCAGCAGCTGTTGCGGGTGCTGCTGTCTTTGGCGGCTACACCATCATCACGGAACTGATGCTGCAGGATCTTCTGCCCGAGGGCGCGGCGATCCCCAAAAATCAGGCCCAGCTGGCAAAACTGGTCTGGCAGACGGCGGGTTTTCCGGAACCGGAAAATGCTTCTGCCTTTGCCAATATGACGGACCCCGAAACAGCCAAAGCTGCACAGTGGTGCGTGGAGCAGGGCTATTTGGATGCGGATTTCGATCCCGACAGATGGACCCCGAAATTCAAGGTCATCCAGACATGGAATAAGGCATTCCCCAAACAGTAAACATCCCCCCGAAGGGAGCGGAGACATCCGCTCCTTTTTTGTGCGTACGGGGCAGGGACATTGTGAGATTGGCTCTTGCATCCTTTTGGTTTTCTGTTATCATAGAAGCAACAGAATTGCAGGAGAAAGTCCATGCGCACATTATTTCTTTTGAACCCAACTGCCGGTAAGGCCGATTGCACCCGTACGCTGCCGCAACAGATCAATGTTGCCGCCGCGCGTGCAGGGCTTGCGCCGGAAGAATATACCATTCAGGTCACAAATCACGCCGGTCATGCCCGGGAGCTGGCCAATGCCGCTGCGCAGCAGGCCCGGCAGAGCGGGGAAGAACTGCGGGTCTTCACTGCCGGCGGCGACGGCACCTTCAACGAAGCGCTCACCGGGATCTATGGCTATGCAAATGCAGCCGTGGGCTGTCTGCCCTTTGGCAGCGGCAACGATTTTCTGCGCACCTTTGGTACAAAGGAAGAGTTTCTGGATCTGGATGCCCAGCTGGCCGGTGGGCCGGTGAGCATCGATCTGATGCAGACCAGCCTTGGCCTTTCGGCCACCATCTGCGCTGCCGGTCTGGATGCGCAGGTTGCCTACGGCATCCCGAAGTTCCGGCGCATCCCGCTGTGCGGCGGCGAGATGGCCTATGTGCTTTCCATTGTGGAACAGCTGTGCGGACACATCGGCCGCAGGGTGGAGTACACCATCGATGGTGAAACGCTGGATGTGGACTGCCTGATGTGTGCCATCTGCAATGGCCGCACCTATGGCGGCGGTTTCTGTGCAGCGCCGGAAGCACAGCCCGACGACGGCTGGCTGGATGTATATATCATCCGCAAGGTGAGCCGCGTGACCATTGCAAAGCTGCTGGGAATGTACAAGAGCGGCAAGCACTTCCAGAACGGTCAGCTCGTCAGGGCTGCAGAGCCGTACTTCATTTACCGCCGCGCAAAGCAGGTGAGCCTGCGCGCTGCGGATGGCCGCGGGCCGATCGTTGCCACGGCAGACGGTGAATGCGCACCCAAGGAGCAGATCACTGTACAGGTACAGCCGCTGGCAGGGCGCATCCTTCTGCCAAAGCCTGCTTTTGAGCGCTTTGCAGCGCAGAGGACGGCACAGAGTGCAGACCGAACATGAAAAACCAGAAGAAGAGACAGCTTTTTTGTCCAAGAAGAAAGCTGTCTCTTTTTCGCTGTACGGCTGATTTTTTCATCTGTCATAAATTCTTAACAAAAAGAAGCAAAAAAGGTCTTGATTTTTCGGGTCAAGATGAGTACAATACACTTAGCACTCAGAGAAATGGAGTGCTAAAGAACCAAAGAGCCGACACGAGGCCCTTTGGACACAGCAAAGTTTTAAATTATATTTTTACTATAGGAGGGCAAGAACTATGAAGATCATTCCTCTTGCAGACCGTGTTGTCATTAAGGCTGTTGAGGTTGAGGAGACCACCAAGGGCGGTCTGATCCTGACCGGCAGTGCTAAGGAAAAGCCCCAGGTGGCTGAGGTCATCGCTGTCGGCCCCGGCGGCGTTGTGGACGGCAAGGAAGTCAAGATGACTGTGAAGGTTGGCGACAAGGTCCTCACCAGCAAGTACTCCGGTACCGAGGTCAAGGTGGACGGCGAAGAGTGCACCATCGTCCGTCAGGGCGATATCCTGGCAGTCGTTGAGGACTGAGCAGTTTCCCCTCTGATATTTGAAAATTGAGCTTTAAAGGAGCGATTTGATTATGGCTAAGCAGATCAAGCAGGGCGAGGATGCCCGCAAGGCACTGTGTGCCGGTATCGATACCCTGGCAAACACCGTTAAGATCACCCTGGGCCCCAAGGGCCGCAATGTGGTGCTGAGCAAAAAGTTCGGTGCACCGGTCATCACCAACGATGGCGTGACCATTGCCAAGGAGATCGAGCTGAAGGACGAGTTCGAGAACATGGGCGCACAGCTGGTGCGTGAAGTCGCTACCAAGACCAACGACGCAGCAGGCGACGGCACCACCACCGCAACCGTTCTGGCACAGGCCATGGTCACCGAGGGCATGAAGAATGTCACCGCCGGTGCAAACCCCATGGATATCCGCCGCGGCATGAGCAAGGCTGTTGCCAAGGCTGTTGAGACCATCAAGGCTCACAGCCAGAAGGTGAAGGACAGCAACGATATCGCTCGCGTCGGCACCATTTCTGCAGGCGACCCCGAGATCGGCCGTCTGATCGCCGAGGCTATGGAGAAGGTCACCTCCGATGGCGTTATCACCATTGAGGAGAACAAGACCACCGCTGAGACCTACAACGAGATCGTGGAAGGCATGCAGTTCGACCGCGGCTACCTCACCCCGTATATGGTCACCGATACCGACAAGATGGTGGCTGATCTGGACAACGCCGCCATCCTGATTACCGATAAGAAGATCAGCGTGATTCAGGATCTGGTCCCTCTGCTGGAGCAGGTGATGCAGAACGGTCTGAAACTGCTGATCGTGGCTGAGGACATTGAGGGCGAGGCTCTGTCCACTCTGATCGTCAACCGCCTGCGCGGCACCCTGAACGTCTGCGCTGTCAAGGCTCCCGGCTTTGGCGACCGCCGCAAAGAAATGCTGCAGGATATCGCAACCCTGACCGGCGGCACCGTGATCTCCTCCGATCTGGGCTATGAGCTGAAGGATGCTACCGTCCAGATGCTGGGCCATGCCCGTCAGGTGAAGGTCTCCAAGGAGAACACCACCATCGTTGGCGGTGCAGGCGATAAGGATGCCATCGCAGCCCGCATCGCTCAGATCCGCAGCCAGATCGAGGCCGCTACCAGCGATTTCGACCGTGAAAAGCTGCAGGAGCGTCTGGCAAAGCTGGCTGGCGGCGTGGCCGTCATCAAGGTCGGCGCTGCTACCGAAGTTGAGATGAAGGACAAGAAGCTGCGCATCGAGGATGCTCTGAACGCAACCAAGGCTGCTGTTCAGGAAGGTGTTGTTGCCGGCGGCGGCACTGCTCCTATCAATGCGATCCCCGCTGTGCGTGAGCTGTGCGACACGCTGGAAGGCGACGAGCGCACCGGTGCCAAGATCGTTCTGAAGGCTCTGGAAGCTCCTCTGCGCCAGATCGCTAAGAATGCCGGTCTGGAAGGCAGTGTCATCATCGACAAGATCATCTCTGCCAACAAGCCCAACTACGGCTTTGATGCTCAGAACGAGGTCTTTGTGGACGATATGATCGCTGCTGGCATCGTTGACCCCACCAAGGTCACCCGTTCCGCTCTGGAGAACGCAGCCTCCGTCGCTGAGATGGTGCTGACCACCGAAAGTCTGGTCGCTGACCTGCCGGAACCCCCTGCTGCACCCGCTGCTGCAGGCGGTGACATGGGCGGTATGGGCGGCATGTACTAATAGCTGCCCAAAAACCGCATGAATCCTTGATTTTTGGGGCGCGCAAAAGCGGATTTACGCCAAACTTACGCCATTTACGCCAAAAATCAAAGCGCACTATAGGGTAACAAAATCGGCACTCGCTGAAAAGCGGGTGCCGATTTTTTTGTCTAGGGGGTTTGAAGACTCATGAAACCCACTGATGGATTCTGCGAGAGACAGACTGTCAGCGGCTTTATTGTTGCTGTATTATATTCAGGGCAACTATGCAGCGATTTACGACAAACCGCTGTTTGATGCCCCCTTTGTGCCGCTGAAGGAGAGCGCTCTGCCGCTTACCCCGGAGGCCAAAGAGGTGGTAGACCGGGTGCTGGATACCTTTGGTATGTACAGCGGAAAGGTTCTGGAAAGCATCACCCACAAAGAAGCCCCTTGGCTGGATGCCCGGAAGGGCTTTCTGCCGGACGAAACTTCTCATGCGGAGATTTCGCTGGATGCGATGAAGAGCTACTTCAAAAAGGTGGATGAGAAGTATAACATCCGGACGGAAGAGGGGTTAAGAAAATATATCAGTAAGATGGTATAATAAGTCGGACTATGCACGACGGTATGTTAATTTATTGTGAATTGTCTTGTTTGTTTCGTAGAAAGTGGTATAATTAAGATGCCCCACACGAAAGGTGTGGGGGAAGGAGATTGATGTCAACCCGTCTGACAGAATATTCACCAGAATTTCTTGCAGCACAGTTGACCAGATTGTTGCCGAATCGGCATTCAATGCGAGTAGACAAATCGTTGAAAGCATGACAATTCTCTCCATCTCGATTATATCATAATTGAGTATTGCACAAAAAATGTAATAGCTAGACGCTCGGACAAAATTGCTGTATAGTAATAATGAGTGGCTACGAATCCCGTATATCCATCGGCTAAGAGATGCTATTCCTCATGCCGATGGATATTGCATTTTTAGGAGCAAATGGAAGATGGATAGCTGGCTGAATGATAGAAAAACAATAGAGAAGAGCATACGACCTTACGCACATTTTGATTCACGGACTAATATTGCAAACGTAAGACAATATATTTCTAATCCTCAAAAAGTTGCAAAACATGGATTTTATCCATTTATTCATTATGAGAAGAATATGGATAAGTTCAAAAAGGGAAAAGGAAAAGTAGAGAAACGACGAGACATTTGTTACGCAGCACATGTTGATCGATGCATTTATCAATATTATAGCCATCTATTAAATGAACTGTACAATCAAAGAACGGACGAGGATGGAATAACAGAAGTTGCGGTTGCTTATCGTACCAATTTGGGAAAAAGCAATATTCAATTTGCCAAAGCAGCATATGACTTTATTCGAGAATCGAAAGACTGCTATGTGATGATTGGAGATTTTACACACTTTTTTGATAATCTTTGTCATGCGTATCTGAAGAAGCAATGGTGTTCGCTGCTTAAGTGCGAGAAGCTGCCAAAAGATCATTATAATGTGTTCAAGAATATCACCTCATATAGTAAATGGGAATTGAGCGATTTGTTAAAAATTCACGGATTATCGCAAAAGCGGAACGGGAGAAATGCGCTTAATAGACTGCCGAGAGTTTTGACAAAAGAGCAATACAATATAAATCGCTCACAAATAAAACCGAACCTTAACCACTATGGTATTCCTCAAGGATCGCCAATTAGCGGAATGCTTGCTAACCTTTATATGCTCGAAGTGGATAAAAACATAAATGAGCTTGTGAAGTCCTATTGCGGATTTTATATGAGATATAGTGATGACTTTATGGTAGTGTTACCCAATAGTCCGAATAGTGAGGCACTAAATGTTTTTTCAAAAGTGAGAGGATTTATTGCTGACGCACCAAGACTGATACTTGAACCAAGCAAAACGCAGTACTTTCATTATATTGGAGAAAAAGTTGAGAATATCGGAAAAGAAATTGACGCAGAGGCAGATGATAGTAAACAATTTATAAATTTTTTAGGCTTTACGTTTGACGGGAAAAGGATTTTTCTTCGTAAAAAAACAACGAGCAAGTATTATTATCGGATGCATCGAAAGGCAAAAGCAATTGCGAGAATTGGTGAGTACACAAAAACGGGAAAACATATCAATAAAACAAAATTGTATATGACTTATTCTGATAGAGGAAACAATAGCAGACACTCAAACTTTTTCACATATGTTGACCGAGCAGAAAAAGAATTTGGTACGGATGAGGATATTAGGCGTGATTTGAAAAATCCCATGGAAAAAATCAAAAAAGCTTTAGAAAAGCGCTAGAGCTTGATTGAATAAAAAACAGCCGCCCAGCGACCTTACGGTCTCGCTGGGCGGCTTATTTTTTGCGTTTCCAGAGCAAATATTCTTCGTA
>OOCB01001003.1_pt1 | contig 40845 bp, 28 predicted proteins | sample 1671351 | NCBI WGS metagenome assembly OOCB01 (sample SAMN06348148, study PRJEB24527) | human gut metagenome | biome: human gut; feature: ankylosing spondylitis patient; material: feces | host: Homo sapiens | place: China | collected 2015-10 | reverse complement strand
ATGACATTACCCCTAGGGGGAAGGTGGCCCGAAGGGCCTTTGTAGGGGCCGATGCCCACACGGCCCGTTGGGAAGTTACGAATTCGCCGTAGATTCCCGTAAAAACAGTGCATTCTGCCGGGCGGACAGAGTCGTCCACCCCTACAGAGAGCAGGGCCGTAAAAGATTATTTGTAGGGGCTGACGACTCTGTCGGCCCATTGGGCAGTTGCGAATTCGCCGAAGATTTTCGCAAAATCGGTGCATCCTGCCGGGCCGATGTGGGCATCGGCCCCTACAACGGGCACGGGAGCGCCCAAGGATTCGCTTTGAATAAAGGGAAGCCTTGGGGGCGCATCTCACGACACATCCAGCTGGTCGAGATATTTATATCCGTTTTCCGCGATATGCTCCTTGCGGCCCTGTAAATTATCGCCCAGCAGCAGATCGAAAATCTGCATCGTGCGCTCCATGTCCTCCGGCATGACCTTGATGAGGCGGCGCGTTTCCGGGTTCATGGTCGTCATCCACATCATTTCCGGGTCGTTTTCGCCAAGACCCTTCGAGCGGTTGATGGAGAGCTTTTTGCCCTCCAGCTTCTTGACGATCTCGGATTTTTCCGCGTCGGTGTATGCAAACCACGTCTTGTCCTTGCACGTGATCTCATACAGGGGCGATTCCGCGATATAGACATAGCCCTCCTGAATGAGCGTCGGGCACAGCCGGTAGATCATGGTCAGGATCAGCGTGCGGATCTGATAGCCGTCTACGTCGGCGTCGGTGCAGATGATGACTTTGTTCCAGCGCAGATTTTCCAGATCAAACGCGGACAGATCCTTCGTCTTCTTCGTCTGCACCTCCACACCGCAGCCAAGCACGCGGATGAGGTCGGTGATGATGTCGGACTTGAAAATGCGGTCGTAATCAGCCTTCAGGCAGTTCAGAATCTTGCCGCGCACGGGCATGATGCCCTGAAATTCCGCGTCGCGCGAGAGCTTGACCGAACCCAGAGCGGAATCGCCCTCGACGATGTAAATTTCGCGCTTCGACACGTCCTTCGTGCGGCAGTCGACGAATTTCTGCACGCGGTTGGCGATATCAAGATTGCCGGTCAGCTTTTTCTTGATGTTCAGACGCGCCTTTTCCGCCGATTCACGGCTCCGCTTGTTGACCAGCACCTGATCGGCAATGCGGTCGGCCTCCTGCTTGTTTTCGATGAAATAGACGTGCAGCCGGTCGCGGAAAAATTCCGCCATGGCGTCCTGCACGAATTTGTTCGTGATGGCCTTTTTTGTCTGGTTCTCATACGAGGTCTGCGTGGAGAAGCAGTTCGTCACCAGCACCAGACAGTCGGCCACGTCCTGAAACGTGATCTTCGATTCGGACTTCGTGTATTTGTTCGTCTGCTTGCAGTAGGCGTCAATGGCGTAGACAAAGGCATTCTTGACGGCCTTTTCCGGCGCGCCGCCGTGTTCGAGCCAAGAAGAATTGTGATAGTATTCGAGACGGTTGACACGGTTCGAGAAGCACAGGGCGGCGGAAATGCGCACCTTGTATTCCGGCTTGTCTTCACGGTCGCGGCCCTTGCGCTCGGCCTCCCAGAACTGCGGCATGGTCAGCGTCTGCTCACCTGCAATTTCGTTTACATAATCCAAAATGCCGTTGGGATAGCAGTAATCCGTCTTGACGAATTTGCCGCCTTCCTGATCGCGGAACGTGAACGTCACGCCCGCGTTGACGACAGCCTGCCGCTTGAGCGTGTCCTCAAAATATTCCTTCGGAATATTGATGTCGGTGAAGACGGCCAGATCGGGCTTCCAGCGGAAGACGGAGCCGGTGGCCTTGCGGTCGGCCGGCTCCTTTTTCATCTTGCCGACAAGCTCGCCCTTTTCAAAATGCAGCGTGTATTTAAACCCGTCGCGGCGGACGGTCGCGTCAAAATACTCGGACGAATACTGCGTGGCGCAGGAGCCGAGGCCGTTCAGGCCCAGCGAGAATTCATAGTCGCCGCCCGCGTTGTTCTGGTACTTACCGCCTGCGTAAAGCTCGCAGAAGACAAGCTCCCAGTTGTATTTTCCCTCTTTTTCGTTCCAGTCGACCGGACAGCCGCGCCCGAAGTCCTCGACCTCAATGGAATGATCCTCATAGCGCGTCACGAGAATTTGCCGGCCGTAGCCCTCGCGCGCTTCGTCGATGGCGTTGGACAGAATTTCAAAAACGGCGTGCTCACAGCCCTCCAGGCCGTCCGAGCCGAAAATGACCGCCGGCCGCAGCCGGACGCGGTCCGCGCCCTTTAAAGACGAGATGGACTCGTTTCCATAGGCTTTTTGTTCTTTCATGCGGATTCCTCACAATATTTCGTGCTGTAACGGGCATTCCACCCACTATAATTAGATATAGTATACGGTTTTTTTACTCCAAAGTCAAGGTTTGCCGCAAAGCCCGCAGGATATACGGCGGCCTGCCCAGCGTTCGCGGACGGGGAAAATTTTCGTGTTTTTCCGTTTGGTGATTGCAAAGTTTTCGGTTTCGGTTTATGATATATGATGTGAAGTGTAGTACAAAATCGGCAGAAGCTTCTGCCATGCGCTGGACAGGGAAAGATTTATGAAAATTGGATTTGACAATCAGAAGTATTTGAAGCTGCAGTCCGAACGGATCCTGGAGCGCGTCGCGCATTTCGGCGGCAAGCTCTATCTGGAATTCGGCGGCAAGCTTTTTGACGACTATCACGCCTCGCGCGTCCTGCCCGGCTTCCAGCCGGACAGCAAGATGAAGGTGCTGCTGCAGCTCAAGGAGCAGGCGGAGATCGTCATTGCCATCAACGCAGCCCACATTGAAATGAACAAGCGCCGGGGCGATCTCGGCATTACCTACGATCTGGACGTCATGCGCCTGATCGACACGTTCCGTTCCATCGGTCTCTATGTCGGCAGCGTCGTCATCACGCAGTACGCGGGCCAGCAGGCCGCCGAGGCGTTCCAGCGCAAGCTGGAGGCGCTGGGCGTGAAGGTCTACCGGCACTATCCCATCGCGGATTATCCTTCGAATATCAATCTCATCGTTTCCAATGAGGGCTACGGCAGAAACGAGTATATCGAAACCAGCCGCCCCATCGTCATTGTCACGGCCCCCGGCCCCGGCTCCGGCAAGATGGCGACCTGCCTCAGCCAGCTCTATCAGGAGCATAAGCGCGGCGTGAACGCGGGCTACGCCAAATATGAGACGTTCCCGATCTGGAACCTGCCGCTCAAGCACCCGGTCAACCTCGCCTACGAGGCCGCGACAGCCGATCTGGCCGACGTCAACATGATCGACCCCTTCCACCTTGAGGCCTACGGCGAAACAACGGTCAATTATAACCGCGACATCGAGATCTTCCCGGTGCTCGAAACGATCTTCCGCTCCATCTTCGGCGAGTGCCCGTATAAAAGCCCGACGGATATGGGCGTCAACATGGCGGGCTTTGCCATCTGCGACGATGATGCCTGCCGCGAAGCGTCGTATCAGGAGATCATCCGGCGTTATTTCGCCTCCGCCTGCGCCGTCAAAAAGGGCGTCGCCATGCCCGAGGAGCTGCGCAAGCAGGAAATGCTCATGAATTCGCTGCATCTGGACGTGTCCATGCGCAGAACCGTCCCCGCCGCGCGGGCCAAGGCTGCCGAGACGGGCGCGCCTGCCGCAGCGATCGAGCTGCCGGACGGGCGGCTCGTCACCGGCAAGACCTCCGGCCTGATGGGCGCATCGTGCGCCGCGCTTCTGAATGCGATCAAGCTGTCCGCAGGGATCGACGACCGTGTGAACCTCATTTCTCCGATGGTTCTCGCCCCCATCCAGCACCTGAAGATCGAGCATCTGGGCAATTCCAACCCCCGCCTGCACACGGACGAGATCCTCATCGCGCTGTCCATCAGCGCCGTGACGAATCCGACCGCCGAGCTTGCCATGGAGGCGCTGGCCTCCCTGCGCGGCAGTCAGGTGCATTCGTCCGTCATTCTCTCCTCGGTCGACGAGGGGATGTTCAAGCGCCTCGGCATGAATGTTACGTTCGAGCCGGTCTATCAGTCGCACACGCTCTATCACAAGTGAGGGATCGACGCTATGGAACATTCCCGCAGTAAATTACCCGCCATGCTCGCCGTTCTGTTCTGCATCGCGCTGCTGGCCGGTGTCGGCGTTCTTCTGTGGAAGACGCTCCCGGAAAAGCAGAAGCCCGAGCAGGCCGAGACCATCCAGACGGACGGCGTGTTTTCCAACGAACCGACGACCGTAGAGCCGGAGCGCGAAGCGCCCTACGAGGGCGAGCTTCCCGGCCAGGCCACCCAGCCGGAGACGCCGGACGAGCAGCCACAGCCGGGTACGGATGATCAGAATGAAACAGACCCGCAGACGCCGGACGCTCCGGAAGCCTCCGCCGCACAGCAGACGGCGCAGGCGCTTCTCGATACCATGACGGACGAGGAAAAGATCTGGCAGCTGTTCTTCGTAACGCCGGAGGCCATCACAAACGTCAACACCGCCACCGTAGCGGGGGAGACGACAAAGAAAGCGCTGGAGCAGTACCCGGTCGGCGGCATCGTGTATTTCGCGAAAAACCTTGAAAACCGCGAACAGACCGTCGCGCTGCTGGAAAACACGCAGTCCTACGCAAAAATTCCGCTCTTCCTCGGCGTTGACGAGGAGGGCGGCACCGTCAGCCGCGTCGGCAGCAACCCGGACATGGGCGTGCCGTCCGTCGGCGATATGCGTTCGCTCGGCAAGCAGCAGGATCCCGCAGCGGCCTATGCCGCCGGGCAGGACATCGGCGGCAGCCTGCACGCGCTGGGCTTCAATCTGGACTTTGCCCCGGTCGCGGACGTTGCGCAGGGTGCGGACAGCGTCATCGGCAGCCGCTCGTTCGGCTCTGATCCGGAGCTGTGCGCGTCGCTGGCTGGTGTGATCGTCAAGAGCCTGCGCGCCGAGGGCATTGTCTCATGCCTCAAGCACTTCCCCGGCTACGGCAGCGCCACCGTCGACGATCACAACGGCACGTCGATCGTCGAAAAGACCCTCAGTGAGCTGGAAGGCTGTGACCTTGTCCCGTTCCAGTCCATCATCGCCTCGGAGGGGAGCGTCCCGTTCGTCATGGTCTCGCACCTGTCCTACCCGAATGTCACCGGCAGCGATACGCCCGCCGATCTGAGCGCATCCATCGTGACGGATATCCTGCGCGACAAGCTGGACTATCAGAACGTCATCATCACCGACTCGCACTCCATGGCCTCCATCACCGACCATTATTCCGCAGGCGATGCCGCCGTCAAGGCCCTTGCCGCCGGATGCGATATGATCCTCATGCCGTCTGATTTACAGGCTGCGTTCGACGCCGTCAGGGCCGCCGTCGCTGACGGGACGCTTTCGCAGGCCCGCATCGACGAGAGTGTTCTGCGCATTCTGACCGTCAAGGCGGAATACGGGATCATCTCTTAAATCTTCACTCTGAAAGGATGTGCGTACCATGTCCGCAGCTCCGAACAAAAAGCCCTCCGTTGCGCTGGGCCTGATCCTGATCCTGCTTCTGCTTGCCGCCGTCGTTTTCGGCGGGATGTGGGTCGTGCAGGCGGCGTTCACGCCGCGTATGTCCGACGCAAGGGCTGCCGCCGAGGTGGCTTCTGCCCCTGCCCAGACGCCTGTACAGCAGACAGAGCCTGCCGTACAGGAGCCGGAGCCGCAGGAGCAGCCCGCACAGCAGCCTGCAGAGCAGACAGCAGAGTCCCGCGTGACGCTCATGGCGCTGGGAGACGATCTGATCCACAACTGCGTCTACTGGTCCGCGCAGACGCCGGAGGGCGGCTATGATTTCACGTCGTTCTTCGACGATATCCGCCCCACCGTCCGGCAGTATGATCTGGCCTGCATCAATCAGGAGACGATCCTCGTCAAGGACCGTGAGCTGATCGAAAGCTATCCGGTCTTCGGTTCGCCCATCGAGGTCGCCGACGCGCTGGCCGATACGGGCTTCAACGTTGTGACCTTCGCCAGCAACCACTGCTTTGACAAAAAGGAAACCGGCATCTCGGATACGCTGTCCTATTTCCACGAGACATATCCGGAGATCACCACGCTCGGCATCCATGACACGGAGGCTGATGCCGAGGCGATCTCCATCGTCGAGAAAAACGGCATCCGCATCGCCATGCTGAACTTCACTTACGGCCTCAACAACTCCATGCCCGAAAAGCGCTGGATGATCGATATGCTTTCCGGTCAGGAAACGGTCTGCGGCCGCATCGAGCAGGCAAAACAGGCGGCGGATTTCGTCATCGTCTTCCCGCATTGGGGCACGGAGGACACCTTCAGTCCGGACAACGACCAGCTCACCTGGGCGCAGGCAATGGCGGACGCGGGCGCGGATCTCATCATCGGCGGTCACACGCACACGCTCCAGCCGGTCGAGCTGCTTACGGCATCCGACGGCCGCGACGTGCCGGTCTATTACAGTCTCGGAAACTTCCTGTCGCACCAGAAGGAGAAAATGAACCTCCTCGGCGGCATGGCCAGCGTCACCATCGTCAAGGACGCGAACGGAACGCACGTATCGGAATACGACCTCAAGCCGACCATCAACGTCATTCTCCGCAATGAGAACACTGGCTGGTACACCTACCGCCCGATGCTCCTGGACAGCTACGGCACGGAGCTTGCCGCCCAGAACCGCTTCTCCGAATGCACCGTCGACGCCATGTGGGCGCTGTATGAGGATATCACAGGATAAAATGATAGCCCCGGCTTCCGTTCAAAATGGAAGCCGGGGCTTGGCACATCATGCAGGATCAATCCGCGAACAGCGGGGTAGAGAGGTAACGGTCGCCGGTATCGGGGAAGAGGACGACGATGGTCTTGCCCTCATTTTCCGGACGCTTGGCCAGCTCAACTGCTGCGTGGAGCGCCGCGCCGGAGGAAATGCCGACCAGAACGCCCTCTTTTCTGCCGACGAGCCTGCCGTCTGCAAACGCGTCCTCGTTCGAAACGGGGATGATCTCGTCATAGACCTTCGTGTCGAGCACATCGGGGACAAAGCCCGCGCCGATGCCCTGAATCTTGTGCGCGCCTGCCACGCCCTGCGACAGAACCGGGGACGAGGCCGGTTCGACCGCGACGACCTTCACGGACGGAACCTTGCGCTTCAGGTACTGCCCAACGCCGGTGACTGTGCCGCCGGTGCCGACGCCTGCAACGAAGTAATCGACTTTGCCGTCGGTATCTTCGTAAATTTCGGGGCCTGTTGTCTCGATATGGGCCTTCGGGTTCGAGGGATTGACGAACTGGCCCGGCACAAAGCTGTTCGGGATCTCCTTCGCCAGCTCATCCGCCTTGGCGATCGCGCCCTTCATGCCCTTGGCGCCCTCCGTCAGCACAAGCTCCGCGCCGTAGGCTTTCATAAGCTGACGGCGCTCAACGGACATCGTCTCAGGCATGACGATGATGATCCGGTAGCCTCTGGCTGCCGCGACGGAGGCGAGGCCGATGCCGGTATTGCCGGAGGTCGGCTCGATGATGACAGAGCCGGGCTTCAGCTGACCCGCAGCCTCCGCGTCGTCGATCATTTTCTTCGCAATGCGGTCCTTGACGGAACCGGCGGGGTTGAAGTATTCAAGTTTGGCCAGGATTCTGGCCTTGAGGTTCAGCTCTTTTTCGATGTGCGTCAGCTCCAGCAGGGGAGTCTTGCCGATCAGCTGGTCAGCGGAAGTATAAATGTTGGACATATTCAAAATCTCCTTTATATTTTATAAAATGAAAGCGTCGATCCGGTTCCTTTGTCACATCCGACATCGGAACACGGCGCACGGAAGCAGATGCAGGATCATATATGTGCCCTCACTCAAATGGAACTAAAATAGTATGTTGGTAACATCTATCGGATGGCTGTATCCTACCACACATTCCCTAGCTTGTCAATAGGCTTTTAAAATTTTTCTGCGTTGCAGCCGGAACGGATTTATCGTATAATGTAATGAGAAAAACGGGAGGGCTGCGCAATGAATAAATTCTGGGGACATCTGAAAACGATCACACATCACCGGCACCTGGTCATGCGCGGCTGCTTTCGCATGGGCCTGATCTGGCAGGGACTGACGCATGACCTGTCCAAATATTCGCCAACCGAGTTTTTGGCGGGCGTCCGGTACTATCAGGGCGACCGCAGCCCGAACACCGCCGAGCGTGAGGCGAACGGCTATTCTCTTGCCTGGATGCACCACAAGGGCCGCAACCGTCACCATTTTGAATACTGGACGGATCTGAGCCCCAAAACGAGAACGTATGAGCCGGTCGATATGCCGGTCAGATACCTGTGCGAAATGGTCGCTGACCGCATTGCGGCCTGCAAGACATATCAGGGCGCGGCCTATACCGACGCATCCCCGCTGCAGTATCTGGACCGGGCAAACGAATCGCGGCTCGTGCACCCGCAGACCATGAAGCGACTGCGCTTTCTGCTCACGATGCTCGCCGAACGCGGCGAGAAGGAGACGTTCCGCTTCCTGCGCGGGGTCGTTCTGAAAGGGGAACCGTTCGCCGAGGAACAGCCGACGCCGTAACGCACTGACAGCTTTACCTGGTTTCATACACTAATGTTCTACACAATTTGTGCATTATGACGAAAAACGGACATCGGATTTCAAACATTTGTGAATAGCTGACGACGGTTCTTTGTAGTATAATATAGACATACCATCTGTCCAAGGACAGATAAGATGTAAAGGGAGGATACTATGAAGAAACTGATTGCACTTCTGCTGGCGGCATGCCTGATGCTGGGCCTTATGACCACAGCGTTCGCAGCAGACGAGAAATCCAACGACATTGTGATTCTGTACACCAACGACGTGCACTGCGCCGTTGACGACAACATCGGCTATGCCGGTCTGGCTGCTTACAAAAAGGAGATGCAGGCCGCGTATAACTACGTTGCGCTCGTTGATTGCGGCGACTCCGTGCAGGGCGACGTCATCGGCACGCTGTCCAAGGGCGAATATCTGGTCGATATTATGAATGAAGTCGGCTATGATTTTGCTGCCTTCGGCAACCACGAATTTGACTACACCCTGCCGCAGCTTCAGAAGCTCATCGACAAGGCCAAGTATCAGTACCTGTGCTGCAACCTGACCTACACAGGCAAGGACGGCAAGGGTCTGACCGGCTACAAGGCGTATGAGATCAAGACCTACGGCGATATCAAGGTCGCGTTCGTCGGCATCGATACGCCCGAATCCTTCACCAAGTCCACTCCGACCTACTTCCAGGACGCCAACGGCAATTTCGTCTACTCCTTCGCGGAGGGCAACAAGGGTGCTGACCTTTATAACAAGGTGCAGGAAACCGTTGACGCTGCCAAGAAAGACGGCGCGACCTACGTTGTCGCCCTTGCACATCTGGGCGTTGATGAATCCTCCGAGCCGTGGCGCTCGACCGACCTGATCGCCAACACCACCGGCATCGACGCCGTGCTCGACGGCCACTCCCATTCCACCATTGCCATGGAGCTGGTCAAGAACAAGGACGGCAAGGAGATCCCCCTGTCCTCCACGGGCACGAAGCTCGTCAACATCGGCAAGCTGACCATCTCCAACGGCGTGTTCACCACGGAGCTTGTCTCCGACTACGCCGCCAAGGACGATACAGCCGACGCGTTTGTCAAGTCCATTCAGGAAAAGAATGAAGCCCTTGTCAACACCGTTGTCGCCAGAACCTCCGTCGACCTGACCACGAAGCGCGCCGACGGCACCCGCGCAATCCGCAACCGCGAAACCAACCTCGGCGACCTCTGCGCCGACGCGTACCGCGCCGTTTCCGGCGCTGACATCGCCCTCGTCAACGGCGGCGGTATCCGTGCCGATATCCCCGCAGGCGATATCACCTACGGCCAGATCATCAAGGTCCATCCGTACGGCAACGCGCTCTGCGTCGTCGAGGCGACCGGTCAGGAAATCATCGACGCGCTCGAATGGACGGCCCGCAACACCATGTCCACCTACTCCGACGGGGAGAACTCCGTTGGTGAAATGGGCGGCTTCCTGCAGGTTTCCGGCCTGAAGTACACCATCGACACCACGGTCAAGTCCTCTGCAAAGGGCGACGACAAATCCATGTTCGTCTCCGTCGACGGCGCGTACCGCGTCAAGAACGTCAAGGTCCTGAAGAACGGCAAGTATGTCGATATTGATCCGAAGGCTACATACACAGTCGCGTCCCACAACTATATGCTCAAGGATTCCGGCGACGGCATCAATATGTTCGCGGACAACAAGCTGCTGCAGGATTCCGTCATGCTGGACAATCAGGTCCTGATCAACTACATCAAGGACAGCCTGGGCGGCATCGTTCCCGCAACCTATGCTGCTCCGCAGGGCCGCATCACGGTCATTGCCACCCCGTACACCGACGTGCTCGACGGCAACTGGGCGGTTGAGGCTGTCAACTATGTCACAGACAAGAACTTCATGAAGGGCCTGAGCGAAACGACCTTTGGCCCGAACGGCGCTCTGACCCGCGGTATGCTTGTAACGGTCCTGTACCGCATGGCCGGTTCTCCTGAGGTGACCGGTAAGGTCAGCGAGAAGTTCACCGACTGCACGGACGGCAGCTGGTACGCGGACGCCGTTCTGTGGGCAAGCGCGAACAAGATCGTCGACGGCTATGAAGACGGCACCTATAAGCCCACCAAGGCCATCAGCCGTCAGGAAATGGCAAAGGTCCTCTACGGCTATGACAAGATCGGCGGCAAGACCGCCGATGGCATCACCGAGAAGCTCACCTACACCGACGTTGACGCGATCGGCGAATGGGCGCTCGAATCCGTCACCTACTGCACCGCCGCCGGTTATCTGGCAGGCTCCAACGGAGCCTTCAACCCGAAGGGCACTGCGACCCGTGCAATGGGAGCAAAGGTGCTCATGAACATGACCAAGGAAGCGGCATAAGCGATACCCCCAACCCGCCCCTGCCATGCGCCGCATGACAGGGGCGGGTTTTCTGTGCGCCCCAAGCGCCCATTCCCCGCGAAAAGACACGCAAAAAACAGTAGACTTTTTCCTGCGCCTGCTATATGATAAAGGCGAAAAAAATAGCATACCGAAGATGTGTAGCTGTGTCTTGCCGGGGGGTTCGGCAGGGGGCGGCGAAAAAGGAATGGACCTACTCGAAAGAACTGTGCGCGAGAGGGCCGCTCCGAAGCGCGAAAGCGCCGGGCCGAAAGGCAGCCATTGCGGGAAACCGTGAGAAGGTAGGAGCAGCACGCGGGCGGAAAGCCGCCCAGATCGCAAGTCAGGAGAATTGCTGTCTTCGGTTGGAACTGCGAACACCGGATCCGTCTGCGGGTCGGGTGTTTTTGTTTTGCACTGGGAGGCTCTATGAGAAAGCTTTGGACGATACGCTGGTTCCGTGTTCTGCTCGGCGTGGTGCTGACGGCGGCGCTGCTTGCGCCGGTCGTGCTCCCTGCGCTGCAGATGCAGCGGCAGGAGCCGGAAAACCCGATCCGAAAGGAGAATATCCAGCCGGTGCGCCGACTGAGCTTTGGCGACGGAGACGGCGGCACGCTTGCCGCCGCGCCGCTTACGCAGGAAACCGGAACAGGCGGCAGCCAGTCCGGGCAGGAGCAGAATCCTGAACAGCCGCCGGAGGAGCAGACCGGCGAGAACGTGCCCGAGCAGCTGCCTGAGCAGCCCCAATCCGACCCGGAGCCGCAGCCCGGCCAGGAATCCGGCGAGCAGCCCGGTGAGAGGACCGACGGCCAGCCGGACGACGCCGGAGACGAGACGCAGCCCGACGCACTCGACCTTGGCCTCGTACTCACCTGGTACCGCTACGGCGGGGAGCGCTATCGCTCACTCTGCCCGTCGGATACGACCGTGCGGCAGGACGTGCGCACTGCGCAGCTGCCCGATGGAAAGCTGCGCTATGAGCTGGAGCTGCGCGGCCTCGACGCGGTCGATTCCCAAATTACCAACGTAGAGATTTCGGAAAACAACGGCGCATTTGCACCGGCGGACGAACGCGGCAGCATTGCCATGCAGGTCGGCCCGCAGGGCGAGGACAGCTACTATACGCTCCGCGTGCAGGCAGTCTGCACGCACGTGCTGGAGGACGGAGCACGGCAGGAGCAGGAGACGGAATTCTGCTTCGTGCTGGTCTATTCCGACGAGCTTGATTTGGAAGCGCAGCTGCTATGGACGCTTGCAGGCGGCGGTACGGCCAGCCTGCGCTGCCAGCCCGGAAGCCGGGCCGCGTGCACGGTCAGAAACGACGAGCTGGAAGAGAATCTTCTGCGCTACAGCTTCCGTCTGGGCGGGCAGAGCGCCGAGGATGCAAAGCTCCTTTCCATTGCATACAGCGCCGCAAACGGACAGAGCGGGGTGCTGGACGCAAATGGCGGCGCGCTCACGCTGCAAAGCGGCGCGGACGGGAAAAACGCCTATACCATTTCCATGCTTACCGAGGTAACGAGCGGCGGCCGGACCCGGCAGCTGACGTTCACCTTCCTTCTGGAGTGGCGGGAGGAGCAGGACCTCCGCTTGAACCTCGTCTGGATGAAAAACAGCACCGAGGCGCAGAGTATCGTCTGCGAGCCCGGCGACCGTGCCTCCGCCGAGATCCGCCGCACCGAGCTGAAGCTCGGCGAATTCAGCTACCAGCTCCAGCCGGATGGCCGGGATGCGGCGCAGATGACCATCACCTCCGCCAGCCTTGCCGCAGAGGGCGGCGCAGCGCAGACGCTTGCCGTCCCGGACGGCAGCACCGTCCTGCGCATCCCGGACGGCGCCGCGTCGATCAAATATACCCTGACCGTGCAGGCCCGCTATCAGAAAAGCGACGGAAGTCTCAAAAACCTGACGTTTACCTATGTCTTCCGCTATTCCGGCGACGTGAGCCTTGAACTGCGCTATACGCTGTTGGACGGAATGCAGACCGCGATCCGCTGCGCGAATGGAAAGAGCAAGACCGCGCAGACGGTCTATAGCGACGAGGTAACGGACGGCGTTCTTGCCTATACGCTGGCGCTGACCGGCGGCGACGCAGCCAGCGGCGTCACCCTCAGCGACGTCTCCTGTTACCAGTCCGGCAGCGGCAAGACAAAGGCGCTCGGCTCCACCGAATCCGGCCAGATCGAGCTTCTGGTCAACGCGGACGGCAGCGAGGGCGAGAATACCTTCACCATAACGGCAAAATCCGAGGCAGGAGAACAGTATACCTTCAAAATCAACGTCCCCTATAAGCTGCGCGGCGACGGGACCGTCAAGATCGAGACGAATCTGACCGACGGCCAGAAGGTCATGAACGGAACGAACATCACCCTGACCGTGACCGCATGGAGCGAAAAGGAGGACGGCACTCTGATCGCGCAGATGACTGCCTCGGACGTCGTCGTGACGCTGGACGGCGAGGTGAAGCGCAGCTACGGCTCGTCGGGCGGCAGACTGCAATATACGCTTGTGCCGGAGAACCCGGCGGAGGGCGACGAAAACGAGCATACGCTGGTCATCACCTGCGAGGACACCTACGGCAACAAGGACGTGCTCACGCTGACGCTTCTGGGCGAACGCTCCCGCAAGGGCGAACCCATTGGCCACGCGACGATCTACATCGACATGACGGTGCTGGGCCTCGGCGTGACTGCGCCGCTCAGCTACGAGGTGCTTTCCGGCGAACCCGCGTCCTACAGCGTGGCAAAGGCCGTCTGGGGCTATGATGCGGGCGACCCGTTTGGAACAGCCGCAAACACCTTCGGCTGGCCAAGCTCCGAGACCGCTTTTACCGGCAGCTACGACGATAACTTTTATATTGCCCGACTTGGCGACGGGACCAATATGGCCGCCCGCTCCAATGCGCTGCGCGGCAGCTGGTCCAGCTACGGCTCGGACCGTGAATCCGTCCTTGCCGCCATTGACGGCGTCTTCGGCGAAAACTCAGCCTATGCCGCGCTCTGGCGCAGCATCTATCTGGCGGGCATCAGTCTGAACGGCTGTCATAACACCTCCGTCGGAGAGTTTGACTTCACAAACGGCTCCGGCTGGCTGTATACGATCGGCGGCGGTACATATTATCCGGGCACGACCCTCTCCAATTACGAATTGCAGGACGGCGACGTGCTGGTGCTGCGCTATACGCTGGCCTATCAGCGCGACGTCAGCAGCGCCGATCAGGAAAACGCGTTCTGCGTGTCCATGCTCAACGGTTCGATGAACGTCTCGCACAAGTGGCAGACCGTCACCGGTGCGGACGGCGCAGAGCAGACCGTTTGCACCAGCTGCGGCAAGCTCCGCGCGTGCGAGCACCCGCAGACGGAATACCGCGAGACAGAGGACGGCATGATGTGCTACGAATTTTGCCTCAAGTGCCAGAAGTCCGTCACAGAGCCGGAGGCGCACGACTGGCAGATCGAGCAGATCGAGCAGAATGACGAGCAGCACCGCAAGATCTGCTCCCGCTGCAAAAAAGAGGTCGAAGAAGGTCATCGCTTTGAATTTATAGAGGACACCGCCACCTGTGAGCAGGCGGGCGAGAAGCTCTCCCGGTGCCTGGACTGCGGCTATGAAAAGCACGAGCCGTCTGAGAAGCTCAACCATACGCCCGTGATCCAGCACAACGAACAGGAGCACTGGGAGGAATGCGAGATCTGTCACGCGGAGATCGAGGGCACGCGCGGCGAGCACCGCTACGAATGGGACGACGGCCTGCGGGATTGGGTCTGCACCTGCGGCTATACCCACACGGAGCTTTGCAATGGAACGCTGGAGGCGATTGAAGCCCTGTGCACGTGCAGCCATGAGACGACCCGGTGCAGCCTGTGCGGCAAAACGTTTGAGCGCGACGCGCCCGGCGCGTTTGAGTACCCGCACAGCTATGAGATCGTCCTGGCCGAATGCACGTGCAGCCTTGAGGTAAAGCGCTGCGTGTACTGCGGCGACAAAACAGAGCAGCCGGGCACATATGAGAACTATCCGCACAGCTATGAAAACGGCTTCTGCCGCTTCTGCGGTATGCCGGAGCCAGTCGCTCCCGGCCCAGACCCGGACCCGGATCCAAATCCCGAACCCGGCCCGGAGCCCGATCCGGGCACAGAGGAAGGCCCAGAGGAATAAACAGGAGGAACACAGATGCAGGAAAAAATCAAGGAAATTTTAGACCAGATCGAAACCGTGATCGTTGGCAAGAACGAGGTCATGGAGCGTATCCTGATGGCGATTCTGGCGGGCGGCCATGTCCTGATGGAGGACGTGCCGGGTGTCGGAAAAACGACGACGGCCATGACGTTCGCGCGTGTGCTGGGACTGGAAACGCGCCGCGTGCAGTTCACCTCCGATACCATGCCGTCGGACATCATCGGCTTTTCTGTCTACGATAAGGACACCGGAAAGCTGGTCTATAAGCCCGGCGCAGTCATGACGAACCTGCTGCTGGCCGACGAGATCAACCGTACCTCCAGCAAAACGCAGTCTGCACTTTTGGAGGCAATGGAGGAGGGCCATGTCAGCATCGACGGCAAAACCCATCCGCTGCCCGACCCGTTTATCGTCCTTGCAACGCAGAACCCCGCCGGCTCCGCCGGTACGCAGATGCTGCCGAACTCGCAGCTTGACCGTTTTCTGGTCAAGCTGACCATGGGCTACCCGGACTTCAAAAGCCAGGTCAGCATTCTCGAAGAGCGGCACACGGAAAACCCGCTTGACCGCGTCCACCCCGTCGTCGGCGCGGAGGAACTGAACGCGCTCAAGCAGCGTGCGGCAGCTGTGGAAATGAAGACAAGCGTTTATGAATACGTCACGCGTCTGGCGGAGGCGACGCGCGTGCACTCGCTGGTGCAGCTGGGCCTCAGTCCGCGCGGCGCGCTGGCCGTTTGCCGGATGGCAAAGGCGTATGCCTATGTGCAGGGCCGGGATTACGCGATGCCCGAGGACGTCGCGGCGATCTTCCCGGACGTCTGCTGCCACCGCCTGATGCTGAGCACAAAGGCCCGCATGATGGAGCGCAGCGCGGAGCAGATCGTGGACGAAATCCTGAAAAACGTGGAAATGCCGGTGATCCGGAAGAGCCGGGAGGGCGTATGACCGTACTTCGGATCGGATATGCGCTGCTCCTGCTGACGGTTCTGGGGCTGGACGCGTTCTGCGGCAGCATCCTGAGCGCAGCGGCGACAGCCCTTCTCGTGCTGACGCCGCTGGTCTGCGCTTTGCTGCATCTGCGTGCGGCGAAAAAGCTGCGCGTGCGGCTGGACGCGCCGGTCAATCTGGAAAAGGGCGAAGAGGGTACGCTGCGCATCCGCGTGGAAAACACAAGTGCACTGCCGGTCTGCCTGCTCGGTGTGCGGCTGCGGCTGACAAATCTGCTGACCGGCCAAACCGCCGTCCGGCACTACCGGCTGACGGCCCGGCCCAAAAGAACCGGCGTGTCGGAATACCGCATTTCCAGCGCGCACTGCGGCAGGATTCAGCTGACGGCAGAGCGCTGCCGCCTGTATGACCCGTTCGGGCTCATCGGCATCCGGCTGGGTGAGCCTGCGGTCGCGGCCATGACCGTGCAGCCAAAGGGCTTCGTGCAGAGCGTCTATGTTTCACCGGACGCGAATTGTCCGGACGACAGCGAGAATTATGCACCCGACCGGACGGGATACGATCTGGCCGAGGTCTACGCCCTGCGCGAATACGCGCCCGGCGACAGCCTGCGGCAGATGCACTGGAAGCTGTCCAGCAAGCTTGACAAGCTGGTCGTCCGGGAGCCGTCGCTTCCCGTGCGCCGCTCCGTGCTGGTCTTCTGGGAGCGGACGCAGACCGCCTCGCCGGAGCAGTCCGACGCGCAGGCCGACGTTGTCGTCACAGCCTGCCGGTCGCTGCTGGAATCCGGCGTGCAGTTCACCGTCTGCTGGAACGATGCGCAGGAGCAGCAGTGCGTGAGCCAACCCGTGCGCAGTGTCGATGAATTGACGGGCCTTCTGCCGCGTCTGCTCTCCGCAGGCACGGCACAGGGCGAAAGCGGCGCGGCGCTGTTCTGCCGGAGCAGCGGCGAGGCCGTTCTGTCGCACATTTTGTACATTACGGGCCGTGTCCCGGAGGACGCGGCTGAGCTCGGGCGCTTCGGCCGCCTGACCATATTGAGCTGCGGGGCAGACGCGCCGGAGGCGATCACGTTCGACGCAGAGCACTATGCCGAGCAGCTTTCTGAACTCGAAATTTAAGGGGGAACGGGCATGAAAAAACAGGATACTGCCGCGTTTTCCCTCATCCGCTGCGATACGGAGAAAAAAATGCCCGCACTGGCGGTGCGTGCAATCCGTGCTGCGCTCTTTTTCGCCGGACTTCTGGCTGTGGCACAGGGAGCCGCCGGGATCTGGACAAACTACGGCTGGCTCTGGGCCGCCGCGGGTGCTGCGGCGCTGGTCTGGCAGAGCGTGGTGCTTGGACTTCCGCGCCGCTGGCTCCGCGCTGTGCTTCCGCTGCTCTGCCTGATCTGCGCAGCGGCCTTTTCCAGGCGCTTCCTCGCGGGAGCCATTACGGTCAGCAGCTCCGCGGGCGAGACGCTGACGAAGGCCACGGGACATATCCTCCTGCCGCTGGCCGGAGTGGGAGCGGACGCGGCACTTTTTGTGGTTATTTCGGCGGCACTGCTCGGCACGCTCTGTGCCTATGCTGTCCGCTGGTCGCCGACCGTCTGCGGCCTGCTGCTGACGGTGCTGTCTGCGGCGCTTCTGGCGCTGCTCAGGCCGGATTCAGCGCAGGTCTGGATGGCGGCGTGCCCGCTCTGCGCAGCTCTGCTGCTGGCAGGCGGCGCGGCGGATCACAGGGAATCCGTTCCACTGATTTTGGGCTATGGTACATTGGTGGCGTTGGCGGGCGTGCTTGCCGCAGTGCTTCTGGCCGTACCGGGACTGCGAAGCGGCACATTGTTTTCCGAGTGGGGAACGGCTTCCCGCACCGCATTGCACCGGCTCCGGTACGAATCCGGGCAGGCTGTGCTGCCGGAAGGGGAGTTTTCCAACTATTCCGCCGCACCGGAGCAGACATCATGCCTGACCGTCACGATGGAGCAACCGACGGCGCTCTATCTGCGCGGCTTTACCGGCGATACCTTTACCGGCACGGCATGGCAGGCGCTTGATACGCAGACGCTTGCCGAACAGACCGATCTGCTGTACTGGCTGCACAAGGAGGGCTTCTACCCGCAGATGCAGCTTGCCGCCGCGTCGCGCGGCCTGCACCGGCAGGAGCAGACGCAGACAGTCCTGATTGAAAATACCAGCGCTTGCAGCGCCTATGTATACGCGCCCTACACGCTCTCCGCGCTCCCGCAGGAAAGCGCACTGCGCACAGACAGTCTGGAAAGCACCAAACTCCCGGCCAGTGGCCTGCGTGGAGCGCGGCAGTATCGCTTCACCATGCCCCTTGCCCCGGAGCAGACCGCAGCGGAATTATTGGACGCGCTGCGGGAGCAGCCGGAGAAGGCAGACGCCTATCTCAGCGCAGAGGGAAGCTACCGTGCGTTCGTGCAGGAGCAGGATGTGACGCTGCCTGCGCAGATACGCGCACAGCTTGCCCCGATTCTGGATGAGTTCTGCCGGGAATACGGCTCTGCAGATTCGCTGACGCCGGAGCAGGCGCAGCTCTGCACGGCGCGCTTTCTCGAACAGCTGGACGCGCTCCGCGAAGCCGGAACGGTGCTGCCGCTGGATGAATCGATAAAGGACACGACGTATCAGACCGCGACCCTGACCGTGCTGGCGCTTCGTTATTACGGCATCCCCGCGCGCTATGCCGAGGGCTTCGTCCTCACGCAGGAGACTGCCGCGCGTGCGCAGGCCGGTTCCGCGATCACCCTGACTGCGGCAGACGCACAGGGCTGGGCCGAGGTCTATCAGGACGGCACCGGCTGGATGCCGCTGGCTCTCACACCGGGCTACGGAGAGTTGACGGATATTCTTTCCCCGCATCAGTCCGAATCCGCCAGTCAGACCGGCGACGCACACACGGACGACGGTTCCATCGCGCAGGCGGAAACGATAGAGGACGAAGCGGACGAAACAGAGGATACGCCGCAGGAGCAGCCGGATGACGGCGCGCAGAGCGCCCCCGCAGTCAAAGCGCGGCTCTGGCTCTGGATCGTGCTGGCAGTTGGACTTCTGCTTTTCCTGCTGGCAGCCGCCGCGCTGCGCTATGCGCTCATCCGCCGCAGATGGCGCTACCGGTTTGAGCACACCGCACCCACACAATCTGTTGCATGGGTGACGGGGGCGCTTGCGGCGCTATGGCCCGCGATGGGGCTTGGCTACGACGGCGGCTCGGTCTTTGCGTTCGACGAATCGCTCCGGGAGTCGGATGCGGAATACGCCGGAGCGGTTCGTGACCTTGCTGCGCTGAACGGCGAGGCCCGTTTCAGCAGTCACACTATGACGCGCGAACAGGCGAAGCGCGCCCTCCGGGTTTGGAAACAGACGGTAGACCGCCTGCAAAAGAATGTACCGCTGCCGCGCCGCGCGTGGCTGAAATGGATTCGCTGCCTGTACTGATAGGGGAGGACAGATATGAAACAAAAAAAGGTTCGGTTGCTCGGGCTGCTGCTTGCGGCCGTCATGCTGTTTAGCTGCCTGCCGGTGCAGGCACTGGCAGCGGAGGGCGGCTGGTTTTACCTCGCTGCCGACTGGAACGGCACGCTGCTGATTGCGCCGGAGCGCATCAGCTACACGGCAGATCAGACGCTTTACGAAGCGCTGAACGCCAGCGGCCACAGCTTTGGGCCGGACGAGAACAGCGTGACGCAGATCGATGGCAAAACGGGCAATTTCATCCGCAGTGATGAAACCGGGAGCCACGACCTGACGCGAAACGCCGCGCAGGCCGGGATCCGGTATCTCTGCTTCACAGACAGGCTGACGGCGCAGCCGTCGGATGCCATGCAGAGCCTGATCGCTGCTATGGCCGATTACCGGCTGGAGGAGCCGGATGTGCAGCTGGCTGCGCAGGCGGCGTATAACGCCGCCTGCGCCGGATACGTCACGGCGGACGATAATGCGGCGCTCAGCCTGTACACGGCGCTTCATAACGCGGTCGAGCAGTACAAGCAGACACTGGACGGCCCAAAATATAACGTTACCTTCTCGGACCGGAACAGCGTCTGGCAGTCCGGCGATACGCTGTATGCCGAGAACCAGTATGGCCGCGTCTATCAGGACGAGAACGGCAGCGGAATGCTCTCGCTGCCCGCCGGAAGCTATACCTTTACCATGCAGGCGCAGTCCGGCGGCGTGACGGGCAGCGTCACGGTTCCGGAGCAGACCTCCGTGACTGCCGTGCTTGACAGGACCGACTGGCTCAAAGCGGACGGCTTCATGCTTTCATCCGCGTCCAAAACGGAGTTTGACGGCAGCAAGCTTCCAGTGGAGAAGAAGACGGCGCGTGAATTGACCGCCGTTTCGGACGACAGCTTTACCGGAACGCTCTACGCGTTCTGGCCGTATGACACGAGTGTGTTTCCGGATGCAAGCAAGCTGAAGCTGACCGCAATCTATACCCCGGCGGGCGGCACGGAGCCGCAGCAGGCCGAACAGGCGCTGAAATCCAGAACCAGCGGCGTGGACGGCGTGCTTGCCGTCGGTATGCAGGGCAATACCGTCGTGTACCGTGCCGACACGCAGGACGCGCAGGGCATGACGCAGTATCAGGACTATACGCTCACCATCCGCCGTGCCCCGACGCTGAAGCAGCTGCGCGTGACGGAGGAATCCGGCGCGCCCGCCGCGCTGGAGTCGTTTGACGAGAGCACGCGGACATATACCTGGCAGGTGCTCAGCGAACAGGTCACGCTGGCCCTGACACCCACGGCAGAGGGCTATACGCTCTTTGCCGACGGTGAAGACGTCACGCAGACGGGCGGCTGCACGCTTTCCATCGATGAAACGGAGAAAAGCGTATCCATCGAGGTGCGGGCCGGAGGCGAAGCGACACAGTATACGTTGGTTCTGAAAAAAACAAACAGCTGTACCGTTCGCATTCCGGTCGAATCCGCAGATGTTGACCTGACGGTCTGCGATGCAAACGGGCAGACGGTCAAGGGCGTCTACGTCGCGGCTGCAAATCAGTACCGGTTCACGCTGGTTCCCGGTATGCAGTATACCTACACGGCGACAAAGGATACGTATTATCATGCAACGGGCAGCTTTACGGCCAAGGACGGCCCGCTGTCAAAGGTCACTGTGCAGACCGGCGACTGGCTGACAGAGCTGGCTCTGAGCAAGGACAACCTGACGTCCAGCAAGGGCGATATTCCGCTCGACCAGACCTTTGACCCGGCCAGCCATGCCTATACGGCGGCTGTGGCCGATACGCCCGCCGCAGTCTATCTCTGCATCAACGGCGATATCCAGACGGGCAGCACTGCCTTCCTCGCGCAGTACCGCACCATCACCAACACCGCGCAGGACGACCAGCTGCTTGAGACGCAGATCACCTCCGCCCAGCTCGGAACGCCTGTGTTCCTGCGGAACCTGCTTCTGAACCAGAACGGACGCGGCAATACGCTCACGATCCGCTGCCAGCGCACCGCCGGGAGCGTCACCTACTATCAGGAGTATATCGTCACGCTCCGGCGCACACTCTCGCTGCGCGATCTTTCACTTGCCTGCGCCGGGCAGGCGCAGACGCTCACGTACGGCGGCGGCACGGGCTATTCTGCTGCGGTGTGGGACTATACCGTCACCGTGCCCGCGGCTGCACAGACGCTTTCCGTCTGCGCAGAGGTCTATCCTGCGGATGCTGCCTGCTACCGCGATAACGGCAGCACCGGCTATCGCGTCTGGATGGACGGACAGGAGCTGACGCCCGGTGCGGCTGCCGATGTGCAGCTGAACGGCACGGCGGAGCCGGAGACTATCACGCTGACGCTGACAAATGACTTTGCGGGCGAAGAAACGGCTTCGGAGTACCGGCTCCAGGTGCAAAAGGCGCAGCCGGTCCTCTTCACGCCGCAGCTGACGCCCACGGACGCGCTGATGTTTGTCTGCGATACGCTCTCCAAAACACGCGTCTGGCCGGATGCAGACGGCGCGTATGAGCTGTTTGACGGCTATACCTATCAGTACCTGCTGACCTGCCCCGGCTATGCGGGCCGGAGCGGGACCATCGAACCGTCGCACAGCGCATCCGGTGCGCTCGTTCTGAAAATCGACGAGGACGCTGTTGTCGTTACGGGCGGCGCGGCCCGCGCCGCAATGACCCTCAGCGCTGCGCAGAAGAACGAAACGCTGCGGCAGCTTCCCGCCGAATGGGCCGATTTCCGCGGAACGAGCTATGACGCCAATGGCACGCTCGGCGGCACCGCAGGCAGCAACAACGCCGTCGTATCTATCCAGATGCCGGTGGATGCCGACGCGTCCACGCTTTACTGGTCGAATGCGATCGGCAGCGGCATAGACAGCGGCTCGACCGGCTGCCCGCTGCTGGTGGACGGCGTTCTGATCGTCTGCGCGGGGGATATGATCTGCCGCGTCGACCCGGTTTCCGGCGAGATCCTGACGAAGGCCAAAATGGATCGCGCGTCGAGCTTTTCCATCACGCCTCCGGCCTATGCCAATGGCATGGTGTTCGTCGGACTTTCCGACGGTACGATCCAGGCGTTCAACGCCGAAACGCTGCAATCGCTCTGGATCTACCATGACCCGCTCGAGGGCCAGCCGAACAGCCCGATCACCGTCTGCGGCGACTATCTCTACACCGGCTTCTGGCGCAGCGAGGAATCTCCCGCAAACTTTGTCTGCCTGTCCATCACGGACGAGGACCCGGCGCGCACGGATGAAGAAAAGACCGCCTGCTGGTATTGGACGACGCCAGGCGGCTATTACTGGGCAGGCGCGTATGCCTGCGAGGACTATGTTCTGGTCGGCACGGACGACGGCGCGGACGGAAGCAAGTCCATGACCGGGAGCCTTCTGATGCTCGACGCGAAGACCGGACGACTGCTCGACAAATGGGACGGCCTCTGCGGTGACGTGCGCAGCACGATCTGCTATGATAAAGCGACCGATGCCTTCTGTTTTACCACGAAGGGCGGCTGGTTCTGCAGCGTAAAAACCGGGAAAACGTCCGACGGCTGGCAGCTGCGGACAGGCAGCAAGTGGACGCTGAAGCTGGAAAACGGCACGAGCACCGCGCAGGCCATGAGCACCTCAACGCCGGTGGTGTACAATGGCCGTGCCTACATCGGCGTCAGAGGTACGGCGCAGTTCAGCGAGTACGGCGGCCACAGTCTTACAGTTGTGGATCTTGCGTCGCACACGATCGCCTACCGCGTCCAGACGCAGGGCTATCCGCAGACTTCCGGCATTCTCACGACGGCCTATGAAAAGACGACCGGCTATGTCTATGTCTATTTCGTCGACAATTATACGCCCGGCAAGCTCCGCGTCCTGCAGGACAAGGCAGGGCAGACGTGTGCAGACTATGTCACGGAGGAATCCGGCATGGATACGCCCTATGTCCTCTTTACGCCCAGCGGAAAGGACGCGCAGTATGCAATCTGCTCGCCGGTCGTGGATTCCTATGGCGTGATGTATTTCAAGAACGACAGCGCGAAGCTCATGGCCTTCGGGCCGTCGGTCACGCTGGAAATTACCCGTCAGCCGGATAAAACGCAGTATCGGGCCGGTGAGGTCTTCGACCCTGCCGGTATGCAGGTCGATCTCGTCTATGCGAACGGCCTGCGGCGGGACGTGACAAAGTATGTCCAGTGGTCGGAGGATCCGCTTACGGAGGAGGATGCGGCAATCGACATCCGCTTCCCCTATGTCCGGTACCACGATCAGGACAGCGAGGAGTCCGGCCGTCTCACAAACGTCAAAACGCAGACGCCGACCGCGTCCGTCAGGCTGACGGTCGAACCCGGAACGGTGGAAAACGGCCGGATCGGCATGCTGACCTGGGCCTATGATATCAAAACCGGCTCGCTTACGATCAGCGGCGAATTTGAAAATGGCCAGAAGCTGGCCGTGGCCTATTATGATCAGAATGGACGCATGGTGCAGGTAAAGCTGCTGACGCAGGCACAGACGCTTGCGGCAGTTGAAAGCGGCGCGCGGATCCGCCTGTTCCTGCTGGATCAGGATAACCAGCCGGTCTGCCGGGCCATGACGGTAAAGAGGTAACAGCATGAAAAGAATACGAGCGGTTGCGCTGCTTCTGGCGCTGTGCCTGCTCCTGTCCGCCTGTGGCGGCACGCAGACGCCGCTGGAACGGACGGCAAAGTACCTGAAATCAGCGGTGCCGGAGCCGGGCTTCGGTTCGCTGGACGGCGACTGGATCGTGTTTGGTCTGGCGCGTGCCGGGGCAGATCTGTCGGACGGATATTTTGACCGGTATTATACGGCGGTCGAAGCCGCCGTGCAGGCGGCAGACGGAACCCTCGACGAGAACCGGTATACCGAGTATTCCCGCCTGATCCTTGCCCTCACGGCGATCGGGCGCGACCCGCAAAACGTCGGCGGCTATGATCTGCTCCTGCCGCTGGCAGACCTCGAAAAGACGACGGCACAGGGTGTCAACGGCGCGGCGTTCGCGCTGCTGGCGCTGGACTGCGGCGGCTATGAGCTCCCGCAGAATTCCGCAGCCGCCGTGCAGGCGACGCGCGACGGCTATGTCGACGCAATTCTGACCCGGCAGAATGCCGACGGCGGCTGGAGCCTCGGCGGTGGCGCGTCAGATCCCGATCTGACCGCCATGGCCCTGCAGGCGCTTGCCCGCTACCGCAGCCGCGCGGACGTGTCCGCGGCAGTAGAAGCCGGGCTTTCCTGTCTGTCGCAGATGCAGGAGGAAAACGGCGCGTTTTCCTCCTGGGGCACAGAGAGCAGCGAGTCGGTCAGTCAGGTGCTCACAGCACTGACGGAGCTTGGCCTCTCGCTGGATGACGCGCGTTTTGTGAAGAACGGGCAGACGCTGGAGGACGTGCTCCTGCGCTTCGCGCAGGACGACGGCAGCTTCGCCCATACGCCGGAGGACGGAGGCAACCTGCTTGCTACCACGCAGGCGTTCTACGCCCTCACCGCTCTCCAGCGCGCCCGCGACGGAAAACCCACCCTCTACGATATGTCAGACGTTACGCCCTGAAAGCCTGCACCCCAATCCTCACCCTGCCGCACGGCAAGGTGAGGATTTTCGCGTTTTACAGCACGCACCAGACACTTTCCCTGTACACAGACACCGATCTGTGCTATAATCATCAAATAAAACTGGACGATCAGGAGGCAGAACTATGATTCCGACCAGAGAGCAGGCATGGAACCTGCTGTGTGAATATAATGAGGGTGAATTCCACCGCCTGCACGTGCGTATCGTGGGCGATGTGATGCGGTATTTTGCTGTCCAGCTTGGCTATGCCGATGAGGCGGACTTCTGGCAGACCGTCGGTATCCTGCACGATCTGGATTTTGAGCAGTATCCCGACCAGCACTGCACGAAGGAGGCGCAGATCCTGCGCGAGCGCGGCGTGGACGAGCGCCTTGTCCATGCGGTCGTCAGCCACGGCTATCTGCTCACCGTCGACGTGCAGCCGGAGCACCAGATGGAAAAGGTGCTCTACGCCACGGACGAGCTGACCGGCCTTATCGGCGCAGTCGTGCGGATGCTGCCGACAAAAAGCGTGCAGGACCTTCAGCTCAAGTCGCTCAAAAAGAAGTTCAAGGATAAAAAGTTCGCCGCAGGCTGCTCACGCGAGGTCATTGAGCGCGGTGCGGATATGCTCGGCTGGAGCCTTGACGAGCTGATGGAGCGCACGATCACCGCCATGCAGGCGTCCCCGGCTGCCAATGGAAACTGAAAAGGTACTGGTCGCCATGTCCGGCGGCGTGGATTCCTCCGTCGCGGCCAAGCTGCTGACGGACGCAGGCTTCTCCTGCATCGGCTGCACGATGAAGCTCTATGATAATGAAGACGCGGGCATTCCGAAGGCCAACACCTGCTGCTCGCTCGACGATGTCGAGGACGCACGCAGCGTGGCCTACCGCCTCGGTATGCCGTATTATGTCTTCAACCTCAAGGACAAATTCGCCGAGTGCGTTATCGACCGCTTTGTGGATGCCTATGAGCACGGCATTACGCCGAACCCCTGCATCGACTGCAACCGCTATCTGAAATTCGACAAGCTGTTTGAGCGCGCCGATATCATGGGCTGCCGCTATATCGCCACCGGGCACTATGCCCGCATCGAGCGGGAAGGGGAGAAGTACGTCCTCAAAAAGGCCCTCGACGAGACGAAGGACCAGAGCTACGTGCTCTACGATCTGACACAGGAGACGCTTGCGCGGGTCAAGTTCCCGCTTGGCAGCCTGCGCAAGACCGAAGCGCGTGAAATTGCCGCCGAAGCCGGCCTGATCAACGCCCGCAAGCACGACAGTCAGGACATCTGCTTTGTCCCGGACGGCGATTACGCGAAGGTCATCGAGAACCGCACCGGCAAAACGCCCGAACCCGGCCCGTTCCTCGACCTGAACGGCAATGTCGTCGGCACCCACCGCGGCATTATCCACTATACCGTCGGCCAGCGCCGGGGCCTGCGGATGCCGTCGGACGGCAAAATTTATGTCGTGAAGATCCTGCCGGAGCGGAACGCCGTCGTTGTCGGCCCGAACGAGGCGCTGTTTACAAGAGAATGCCTTGTGCCCGGTATGCACTGGATCTCCGGCGAAGCGCCCGCGCTTCCGTTCCGGTGCAGCGCAAAAACGCGCTACCGCCAGCCGGAGCAGCCCTGCACGGTCTATCCGGCAGGGGAGGCAGGCGTCCGCCTCGTCTTCGACGAGCCGCTGCGCGCCATCACGCCCGGCCAGTCCGCCGTGCTCTATGATGGCGATACCGTCCTTGGCGGCGGCATCATCGCAAGGGAGGAATCCGTATGCTGATCTCATCCATGGGCCGCTACGCGGTTCTGATCCTGCTGGATCTGGCGGAGCATCGCGGCGGCTTTGTCCCCGTGCGGCAGATCGCCGAGCGGCAGGAGCTGTCGCAGAAGTATCTTGAGCGCATCCTGCGCACGCTGGCAGAGCACGGACTGGTCGAGGGAACGCACGGCAAGGGCGGCGGCTACCGCCTGACGCGCGAACCGTCCGACTATTCCATCGGCGAGATCATCCGCGCGGCGGACGGCTCCCTGTCCTGCCTCGGCACGAACGTACAGCTGACGCGCTGCGAGGTATCCTCCGGCCTGTCCGCCGTCTGGAACCGGCTCGACAAACAAATCGCCGCCTGTCTCGACGCCATCCCCCTCTCCACCCTGGCCACCGCCGACGCAGCGGATGAATATGTGATCTGACTGATTTTAGCGCAGCACCCAGCGGCCTTTCCACCGGGGAAGCCACTGGTGCATGCGTTTTCTACTTCTTAACAGGCTCTTAACATACCGGCTGTTTTCTTTTATGCTATTATATACTGGGTGAGGATCGATGGATATGACACGAAATACAAAGGATCAGACCTTACGCGGGCGGCTGCGGCAGATATTCCTGTTTTCCTGGCGCGACTGTGCCGTGTGCGTCGGCATTCTGGCAGCGGCGGCGCTGCTGTGCGCACTGCTGCGGATGATCGACTCGTCCGACGTGTATGTCGCGCTGATCTTCGAATGCGCGGTCGTGCTCGTCTCGCGTTTCACCGACGGGTACCTGTTTGGCCTGCTTGCTTCGGTGATCGGCGTCGTCGGCGTGAACTGGATCTTTACATACCCCTATATGCAGCTCAATTTTACCATTTCCGGCTATCCGCTGACCTTCCTTGTCATGCTGGCCGTCTCCGTCGTGGTCGGCACGCTGACCACCCAGATCAAGCAGCAGGAAAAGCTCCGTGCGGAAGCGGAAAGAGAAAAAATGCGCGGCAATCTCCTGCGGGCCGTCTCTCACGATATCCGTACGCCCCTGACCGCCATCGTCGGCGGCATCGACGCGATTCTGGAAAACGGCAGTCAGATCTCACCGGAAACCAGCAGAGATCTGCTGGAAAATATGCGCGACGAATCCAACTGGCTCATCGGCGTGGTGGAAAATCTGCTGTCCGTCACGCGTATGTCCGGCGCTTCGAATATCAAAAAGGAGCTGGAGGCGGGAGAAGAGGTTCTCGGCGCAGCCTCCATGAAATTCAAGCGGCACTATCCCGCGGTCGAGGTCAGCATCACCGCGCCCGATACGCTGCTTATGATCCCGATGGATATCATTCTCATTGAGCAGGTGCTGATCAATCTGATGGAAAATGCCGTCCAGCATGGCAAAACGACCACAAGGATCGAGCTGCGCTTGTCGAGCGCCGGCGGCCTTGCTGTTTTCGAGGTCGCGGACAACGGCTGCGGCATCGAGAAGGAGCTTCTGCCGCACCTGTTCGAGGGCTATCTCACCCGCGATCAGGAGGAGATCTCCGACCAGCGGCGCAATATGGGCATCGGCCTGTCTGTATGTATGTCCATCGTGCAGGCGCACGGCGGTACGATGCGTGCGGAAAACCGGAAAAAAGGCGGCGCTCTGCTGCAATTTTCATTGCCATTGGAGGAAAACAGCCATGAACATCAGAGATAAGGTTCTTCTGGTCGAGGACGAGCGGACCATCCGCAGCTTTATGCAGGCGATCCTGACGGCAAACGGCTACGACGTGCTTATGGCCGGCACGGGTGCGATGGCGAATACCATGATCGCATCGCACTGTCCGGATATCATCATTCTCGATCTCGGCCTGCCGGATATGGACGGCATGACGATCCTGAGAAACGTCCGGAAATGGTCGAAGGTCCCCATTCTGGTCGTCTCCGCCCGCAGCCACGAGCGCGACAAGGTCGAAGCCCTCGACGCAGGCGCGGACGATTATCTGACCAAGCCCTTCGGCACGGAGGAGCTGCTTGCGCGCATCCGCGTCGCCGTCCGCCACACCCGGACGCCGGAAGGCGCAGCCGCCGTCGCCAATTCCGGCGTGTTCACCGCCGGAGAGCTGACCATCGACTACGATAAGCACCGCGTTTATATCGCGGGCCGCGACGCCAATCTCACGCAGAACGAATATAAGCTGGTTGCGCTGCTCGGCCTGCACGCGGGCAAGGTCCTGACATATGATTATCTCATCAAGGAGCTCTGGGGCCCCAGCGCCCGCAGCGACAACCAGATTCTGCGCGTCAATATGGCAAACATCCGCCGCAAGATCGAAAAAAATCCCGCCCAGCCTGCTTACATCTTCACAGAATCCGGCGTCGGCTACCGCATGGTCGAGGGGGATTGAGCGTTCTGCCGCCGCTTTCTGTGCTGCTGTTCCGCTTGCATTTTTCCTGAAACTGTGGTATGAAAGAAGAAAACCAATCAGGAGGGATTCCCTATGAAAGTCATGCTTGTAAACGGCAGTCCGCATGAGCACGGCTGCACCGATGCTGCGCTGCGCGAGGTCGCTTCCGCGCTGAACGCGGACGGAATCGATACCGAAATTTTCTGGATCGGCAATACGCCCATCGGCGGATGCATCGCCTGCGGCGGCTGCTCCAAGGCAGGCAAATGCGTCTTCGGCGGTTCGGTCAACGACTTTGCCGAAAAGGCAAAGGACGCGGACGGCTTTGTGTTCGGCACGCCGGTCCACTACGCGGCGGCCTCCGGCAATATGACCGCGTTCATGGACCGCCTGTTCTATTCTGCGCCGAAGGAAGCGTTCTGCCGCAAGCCCGCCGCTGTCATTACCTCCGCCCGCCGCGCAGGCACCACGGCCGCGTACGAGCAGCTGCTCAAATACCCCGGCATCACGGAAATGCCCATCGTTTCCTCCTGCTATTGGAACAATGTCCACGGCTCCAGGGCCGAAGACATCCAGCAGGACGAGGAGGGCGTGCGCATCATGCGCGTTTTGGGGCACAATATGGCCTGGCTCCTGCGCTGCATCGAGGCAGGCAAGGCCGCAGGCGTTCCGGAACCCCGCAAGGAGCCGCTTGCAAAAACGAATTTTATCCGGTAAAAACTGCACAAACTAATGCAACGCAAGCTTGAAAGGAGTGCAGCGCAAGATGTGTACTGCGATCACATATCAGACAAAGCAGCTTTATTTTGGCCGGACGCTGGATTACGAATGCAGCTACGGCGAACAGGTGACAATCACGCCGCGAAATTACCCGTTCGACTTCCACCACGCAGGCCCGGTGCATACGCACTACGCCATAATCGGCATGGCCCATGTGGCGGGCGGCTACCCACTGTATTACGATGCCGTCAACGAAACCGGCCTGTGCATGGCGGGGCTGAATTTCGTCGGAAACGCCGTATACGCGCAGCCAGAGCCGGACAGGACGAATATCGCGCAGTTTGAGCTCATCCCGTGGCTGCTGGGCCGGTGCGCGTCGGTTCAACAGGCCCGGACAGAGCTTTCCCGGCTCAACCTGACCGGAACGCCGTTCAGCGCCGCTCTGCCCGCCGCGCAGCTGCATTGGCTGATTGCCGACGAAAGAGAAGCGGTCACGGTCGAATCGACCGCAGACGGCCTGCACGTCTATGAAAACCCTATCGGCGTTCTGACCAATAACCCGCCGTTCGGCGAGCAGCTGTTCAATCTGAACAACTATATGCACCTTTCGCCCCGACAGCCGGAAAACCGCTTTTCCCAAGCGCTCCCGCTGCGCCCATACAGCCGGGGCATGGGCGCGCTGGGCCTGCCGGGCGATCTGTCGTCCATGTCGCGCTTCGTCCGCGCCGCGTTTACAAAGCTGAACGCCGTCTCCGACGACACGGAGCAGGGGAGCGTCAGCCAGTTTTTCCACATCCTCGGCGCCGTGGAGCAGCAGCGCGGCTGCTGCGAGGTGGCAGACGGGCAGTACGAGCGCACGATCTATACCTCCTGCTGCAATGCACACAGCGGCGTCTATTATTATTCCACCTATGATAATCGCTGTCTGACAGCGGTCGATCTGCACCGGGAAAATCTCGACGGCAGCGCGCTTATCGCCTATCCGCTCATAACAGAGCAGCAGATCCTCTGGCAGAACCGCCGGTAAAACGCAAAAGCGGGAGAACGCACAGCTTTGTGTGTTCTCCCGTTGATTTATGCTTTATGGCAGTGCGCGGATCAGCCGAAGGAGGCGTCGAGCATATCCTTGATCTCGCCCGTCCAGTCCTCAACGGACGCGAACCAGCTGATCATTTCGTCGTACTGGTCGTCCGTCAGATCGTCGCGTGTGTTGAGAATGTCGCTGTAGCGCTGCAGCATAAGCCGCTTGGCGTGTCCATCGTCAGCGTCTTTACCGCGTACCTGTGCTGTGAGATTCTCAACTGGGTACGCGAGAACGTCAGTGCGCTGACGCACTCTGTTCTGGCGGGCGAGATCAGCTATGCGGTGCTGATCGTTCCGGTCTTTCTCCTGCTGCGCCGGTATTTTGTCCGTGCGGCATACGAAGCCATGACCTGCTCAAGGGCGGCGCTTGGGCTGTTCGGCAGCCTTCCGGTCGCGTTCTATTTCTATGATTACGCAACGACGATCTATTCCGATGCCCTTTACGCCGGAATTCATGTAGTCAACGAGTCGCTTCCGGCGCTACTGTGAAAACGAGCTGGTCAATCTGCTGTGCTCCTCGTTTGCGGAAAAGGCGCAGCAGCACGGCATCCGGCTGACGGCGGAGCTCCGCCTCCCCGCAGCGCTGAGCATTCCAGACACCGAGCTGTGCACTGTTTTGTCCAACGGACTGGAAAACGCGTTCCGCGCCGTGTCCGGGCTGGACGAGCAGCAGCGGACCGTCTCGCTGTACTGCGGCGTGCGGCTCAATAAGCTGCTGCTGGAAATCAAGAACCCGTATCAGGGCGAGGTTGTCATGTGCGAGGGGCTTCCGGTATCCGACCGCGCGGGTCACGGCTACGGCTGCCGCAGTATGCAGTCCATCGCCGCCCGCCGCGGCGGCCTGTTTGAGCTGCAGGCTGAAAACGGCGTGTTCCTGCTGCGCCTGGCCCTTCCGCTGAACGGGTAGCCGCGTCTGCTTGCCATGAAAAATGCACCGGTGCTTCTGCAGCGCACCGGTGCATTTTTTGCGATCCCATATACCAAAGCCATGATTCTGATTAGAAAATCCGGGAAGCGTACAGAATACGCGCAGGAGGTGTTTTCTACGGATCGGCATGAAATTAAAATTGGCGGTGCAACCTACTGCGTACAAAGAAGCTTTCGGGATCAGAGCAGCGCCGCAGAGATCATTGCAAAGAAAATCTTGGAATCGTCGAAAACCGACGGAAAAATTGACGTATCTGCGCCGGTAAGTTATAATATGAACGGGAAGTTGGTTCAAGGAGGCTAAACATGAGGACCAACATATCAATTGTTGTTGCCGCATATGTGCGTCTTTCCGTGGATGAGGCCGGAAAGAGCGTATCCGGGAGCATTGAAAACCAGATCAGTCTGATTAAAGAGTATTGCGCGAAACGAGAACTGATCGTCGCGGCTGTCTTTCAGGATGACGGCTGGTCGGGCGGAAACTTTGAACGCCCCGGCTTCAAAAAGCTGCTGGAATTCCTGAGGAAGAAGAGCGCGAATACGGTCATTACCGTCGATCTTTCCAGACTTGGACGAAATATGCGCGAGGCAAGCTACTACGCCGAAGAATATTTTCCGGAGCACGGCATCCACTTCTTCACGATTTCCGACGGCTTTGATACGGCGCGTGAAAACGTCTTTGCACCGTTCCAGTTCGCCATGAACGAGGTCTACCTGCGTGACGGTTCACGCAAGGTCAAAAACGTTCTGAAAAACAAGCGTGAGAGCGGGCAATACTGTGCCTGTCCGCCGTATGGCTACAAAAAGAATCCGGACAATGTGCATCAGCTCATCCCGGATGAGGTGACCGCGCCGGTCGTGCAGAGAATTTTTGCCGCGGCGGCCTCCGGTGATTCCTCCCGGAAAATTGCGATGGAGCTGAACGCCGGCGGGATCATTCCGCCGCTCAAATATCGCGTCCTGTATCGCGATCATTTTGGCGACGAGGGCGCCAGCCACGCCTCTGATCTTTGGAATTATACGACGATCAAGCGGATCCTCAAGAATGAGGTCTATCTCGGGCATACGCTGCTTGGCAAAACGAGAAAGGCCAGCATCCGTTCCGAAAAGAAGCTCCCCGTCCCGCAGGAGGATTGGGCAGTCACGCGCGGCACGCATCTGCCGCTTGTTTCGCAGGAGACATTTGACGCTGCGGCGCTGAATCTCGGAAAAGGAACTCGGAATTATCAGAAATACGACCACGTGCGCAAAAGCATTTTCTCCGGCATTGCCGTCTGCGGACGCTGCGGGCATTCGCTCTGCTCCTGCGGAACGGTCTATAAGGGGGAACGCGAGAAATACTGGTACCTGTCCTGCACCAGACAGCGGCCCGACATTGCAGATCCCTGCGAGGGTGTCCGGATCCGCTACAGTGACCTTCTGGAGGTCGTGCGGCAGGATCTGAACGAGATCCTTGCCATGACCGATGAACAGATCGACCGGCTTGTCGGCGATGTTCTCCGGGAAACGCAAACGTCCGAGGCAGTCCAGGCCCGGCAGCTTCAGCAGGAGCGGGCCGCCGCCCGTCTGAAAACCATCGACAGGGTGATTACAAAGCTCTACATGGACAATGCGGAGGGACGACTGGAGGATGCCCGGCTATCCGATATGGTGTCGCAGCTTCAAACTGAGGGCGCGGGACTTCAAAGACTTCTGACAGCATTGGAACCGGACAAAACAGAAAACGCAGCGGAGGACTATCAGCGTTTTTTCGCCCTTGCACGGCGCTATACACACATTGAGAAGCTGGACAGAGAAACGCTGTCGCTGTTTGTTGAGCGCATTGAGATCGGACCGAAGGAATTGCCGCAGGGTATCCGGAAGTCCGTCCGCCGGGAGCAGCCGTTTTGCCAGAGCATCCGCATCTTTTACCGCTTCGTCGGCGAGCTGGCCCCAGCCCCCGTGCGAAGCTTCCCGCTGCCATCCAATCCGGAACCCGGCAAAAAATAAGATGAAAAAGAACACCAAGGGAGGTCGGCGTCAACCTGAAGAACGGCTACAACGGCGACCTGACCTCCCGCGAAGCCGGCTCCGTCGGCGGCCAGATGGTCAAGAACGTGTGCCCCGCACGAACGGTTCATTTTACCAGAATTGCCCGCACTTCAGCGGGGCATTCAACGACGGTGCGGTACATAGCGAGGCTGATGGTATAAGGATAACCCCAGCAGTTTAACAACTGCTGGGGTTTATACTTGTCATGCAATTTTGTTGGTGTGCCGCTTTCTTAAAAGCCAGTTGATTTATCATCGGTTGCTATTTTTTTATCCTTCAAAAAGTCATCGATAAATGCATCTGCGCTTGGAAATTGACTTTGAACCAAGTTCAGTAACCGCGTAATATACTCACCATAATCTTCTGGAGCAAGCTCAACTATTTTTTTGTAAGTTCCTGGAACAATGAATAGTGATGCGGGTTGATTTTCTAAAACATAGATAACAATATTCGTTCCATTTTCATTTGCGTAAAAACTGTCTTCCGTATTAAAATTGGGAGAAACTTTCTCTTTTTCGCCGACAAACAAAATGAAATCTGTTGAGGTTGTAGTCCAATTCATTCCTTCATAAAGCGGCTTATTTGAATCAAGATATTTCCAATCAATTTTTCGTTCTTTAGTTTCATTGATTAGTTTATGTAGAAAATCAATGGACCGATTATCAACCATTTCGTTTATCCTCCCTTTTTGATAGTCGTCCTGATAATAATGCTAAATAGTTACATACTTTATTGTAATCAACTTTATCTGTTTCCTTCCTTAAGATATGTGAAAAATTATGCAGGGAATAGCGCTCTGACAGCGACATAATTTCACCAAACTTTGCTCTGTATTCCTCAACATTTTGCAAAATATCTTTTAACAATTTGTTTGAGTGTAGACCATCAGCAATAATACTATTCCGATGTCCTTCAAACGTTTTCTGAAAAGCTAGGCGTTCCTTATTATATTGGCTAGTTAGTTGATTGTGCTTCAGAATTTTATTAATTTTTGATGTTCTGATTGAAACAAAAATTGTCAATATAAATCCAATGATCCCTGTCAGTGTAGCAACACCAAGTATCGCTTCATTTTTCCCGAAAAACCTCAATGCATCAATAATCACGCATTCTCCACCCCCCCTTTTTGTGTTATTGCCGTGAGACGTAGCTGTTACAGTTCCTTCATAATCTCAATAAATTGATCGAGCGTATATGCTCCGTCGATGCCCAAGTCCCGATTCTCGAATACCATAAAATACCGATACTCTGCCCCACACTGAGACTGCCATTTACGGCCAAGCTTCAGCTTGCGGACACTGTCACTATTACCGCGGTCATCACCTTTATACTCGATCAGCACCAGCTTTTCCGCCTTGGTCATGACCATGAAGTCCGGATAATGATTGATAAAGCCATTCAGTCGGAAGCCTTTCTTTTCAATGATACGATGCCACCACTTGACATTATCGAGAGCAACCACGGCATCGATTAGTCTATGTTCTTCTGGGTTCATATCATTGCTTTCTGCCTCATAAACAGATTTGGGAATGGAATCCGTTGTGATGGCCGGTGTAATCACAGGCGGCAGTGCATAGCTTTCACGGCACACGATTTTGCCTGCATCCAGCCAGCGAATGAACTGCTCTTCCCTATATGCCTCTTCCAGCCCCTCAATCTTCTGAGAAATTTTAGCGGCATATGTCGGGATGGCCGTCTCCATAGCTGCCAACTCATCCTGTGTCATGCCGCCAACGATTCTGCGCACATAGTCGTTGATCTCCGATGCTGCATATCGATTGTTCCGATTGATCTGAGCGCATAGCATCGTGGTGCAGCTTTGAATTTTCTGTTCTGGCGGAAGCTGTGCCATACGATTGCGGATGTATTCACTCAGCTCACTGTCCGCACGCTTGTACTTAGGCACTGCCTCGCCGTGATCCTCCACATCAACGCGGTACATTTCACCGGTGGCCAGCTCAAAGCAAACCTGTGCATCCTGCCCGGTCAGAGAAAATCCCTCGGAAAGATTCTCCTTCTCCAGCAGTTCAAATTCATCGCCAAATAAATCCGGAACGGAACGAAGGAAAAACTGCGGAATCCGCAATGCGGATACCTCTTCAGCAAGATAGGGCTGTACCCTATTTTGTATCAGCATATCTCCCAGCTCACCTCCCATAAATCCGTCATCCGCTTCGTTGGCCGCCGCCGTGTAGGTTTCCGCCTGCACCGTTGCTTCCCGAACCATTGCAGAAATCGCAGCGCTTCCCTGCGCCGTGCTTTCCAGCGCCGTTTTCACTTCCTGTACATTTACATCGTCAAAGGCATCGGCCTCAGTGGCTTGCGGCGCAAATGGAATTTTCGTCTGCTCTGCTTCCGGTTGAGTCACAGCCTGCGGTTCTTCCATCGCTTCACCGATACGATAATCCTTACGGCTGAAGCCTGCTTTATTCAAACCGACCACGATTTTCTCCAAGGTAGTGTGGAAGTCCACGGAGTTTGTCAGCACATAGGAGGTGTTCAGAAGCGGCGAGCTGTGCTGCATCGCGTAGGGCTGACGCAGAATGCGTCCCAAAATCTGCTCCACATCCACAGTGGAGGTGCGGTTGGCCAGTGACGCCAATATGTAGGCAAAGGGGCAGTCCCAGCCCTCTTTCAGCGCGTTGACGGTGATGATGTATCGGATTTCACAATCCCTGCTCATCAAGTTCTGTCCCTTGAGGTCATCCACATCAGATGTTTTCACCGCTATCTGGTTTTTTGGAATGCCCATGCCTACCAGCATCGCCTTGATTTTATCAAACGTATCACTGTTGTCCCCAGTGCGCGGCTGTGCCTGAAACAGTACAATGGGCCGAATATACTTCCCGCCAGCTGCTTCTGCGGCAATAGCTTCCTGCTCAATGCTTCCTCTCAGCTGGATGGCATCCTGAATGACACTCTGCCGGGTGGTGCGGTTATATACCACTACGGGGAGCTTTACCATGTGCTCCTTCTTCAGCTCACGGGCGTCCACATAGGAGATAATGTTGCTGTTTTTTCGCGGCGTTGCCGTCAGATCGAGTACGAAGGACGGATTCAGATTATTCAGCATCTCCGTGCTGAGCTTCGATTCTGCATTGTGGCTTTCGTCCACAATCACAACAGGCTCAAGATGGCGCAGCACCTGAATCAGCGCCGTATCCGGTGTATCGGCCAGCAGCGCCTGCGTGTCCTTGAAATACTCTGCAAAGCGGAACAGATTGCCGTTTTCCTGATAGACCTTGCGAACATCCTTCTTCCGGCTGTCAATGCGCAGTGAGCCATAGCTCATCACACAGACCGTCAGCATTTCCCGCACTGTATCCGGTGAAAAGTTCTGCCCGTTCAGCAGCATTTCCTTGGTGTACACGCCGACACGCCCGGCAAAATCCTGATCCAGTCTCTGCCGGTAAGGATGATTTACATCGGACAGTGTGCGGATGGTCTGCGTCAGAATGGAATCACTGGGAACCAGCCACACCACCACCTGCGGCTTTCCGGTGGGCAAGGCATCAAAAATCCGCCTAACGGAAGCGCAGGCCATAAAAGTCTTGCCGCCGCCGGTGGGCACCTTCATGCAAACATGGGGTGCACGTTCAATAGAGTTATTATAGGATGGTACTCCGCCGAGGCCAACGGCCACATCCTTGGAAAACCAGTATTCCCGCCACGCGGAAAACAGATTGGTTCCACGGTTGACGCAGTCCAAGTAGGCGGAGAGGTCACGCATGACTTGCTTTTGATAGTTGTTAAGTTCCATCACATGACCTCCTTACAGTTTCGTAATGTCGCGGGGAATTTTCTTGAATGTGATATGGTACTTTTCCAGCTCCGCCTCGCTGAGCGTGCAAAGGTCGGCGTAGATCACATAGGCATCGGCCTCGGTTTTGACCGTATGCAGGAACTCCCTGTTCAGCGTAGTAACAGCCTGCTTTTCATAATAGAAATAATAAGCGCTGCCAATGTGGACACCCATAAAATACGGTTCGTCCGGGTGCGATCCCGGCAGAGAGGCTTTCGTATCTGTAAAGTACACATACTCCCGGATCTTTTCCACACCCACATTTTCGTTGAGCACATCACCGTGCAGCAGCGGTTCACCCAAGTCATAGAAGCTGAAATTGCCGCCCGTACCCTCCACGGCGTTCTTGCCCTCGCCATAGCCACGGATCACACGCTTGACGCGCTCGGCGGTGATGCTGTCGGCGTAGTCCATCATCTCAACGAGGATGAACTTGCGGTGTCCGCCGTCTGCCTTGTTCATGTTGAGGACAGCATGGGCGGTGGTGCCGGAACCAGCGAAGGAATCGAGGATGATGGCATTCTCATCACAGGCTTGTTCGATTAACTCCTGTAAAAGCCCAGAGTTCTTGGGAAAATCAAAACGAACCTCTCCCCAAATTTGAAGTTGTTCATTACTGCCGGTTCGGGTATAGAAACCTTCACCAATGATTGAAGAATACCCGGTATATGACCCCGCAAGGTCTGCTAAGTATTGTTTTTTCCTCGGACGCCCATTAGGTGTATCGGGCCAGATAATCCGCCCTTCTTTAATAAGGCGTGTCATGGTGTTTTTATCATATCTCCAGCCTTTTACAGGTTTACCATAATTTATTCACGTGTTCGGGTCTATAAGGTCATAGTGTAAGTTAGGACGAGCGTCTTCAGTAGCTAGACCAACCATGTTTGCACTTGTCCACGGACCGCGTGGGTCGTTATCAGGATTTTTATATTGTTCTTCTTTGCGCTTGCAACCGCGAAGTTTCGTTCCGTAGCAAAGTACATATTCATGGTCGATGGAAACATTGGTGACATTTCGATTATCTTTGTTTTGTCGACTTTTCCAAATCAACTGAGCGATGAAATTTGTCTTCCCAAAAATCTCATCCATAATCAAACGAAGGTATGTTACTTCGATGTCATCAATAGAAACGAAAATAACACCATCATCCGCCAGCAGCTTTTGCAGCAGCTTCAAACGCGGGTACATCATGCACAGCCACTTGTCGTGGCGGGTCAGGTCCTCGCCCTCTTTGCCAACGACCTCGCCCAGCCACTTTTTGATTTTCGGGTCATTGACGTTATCGTTATAGACCCAGCCCTCGTTGCCGGTGTTGTATGGCGGATCGATATAGATGCACTTGACGCGCCCCTCATACCGGGGCAGCAGCGCTTTCAGGGCTTCCAGATTATCGCCCCGGATAATCATATTTTCGCTGCCGTTATCTTCGTTGTGCTGTCCGTTTTCATCAAAGCTGTACTTGCGATCCAACACCCGAAACGGCACGTCCTGAAGGTGATTGATCACCTTGCTCTTTCCAATCCATTCAAGTGTCGGCATGAGTATCTCCTCCAAAGTTTAAAATACGATCAGCTTTCTGACTTAATTCAGTACGAATCAACTCAAACGTCCTCTGTTTAAGTTGAAGCAAGGGCCTAAAAATATCCGCATGCATTTTGGCTGTAGCCTCGTTGAGCTGTTCCAGTTCAATTTTAAGCTCGTCAAAATTTAATCCATGCGCTCTTGCGACAGCTTCCTGACACCTCATGCGCACCCGAATCGGAAGTGATTGTTGTTCCTGTTTTTCCACCTCAAGGATTCTCTCTGCATTTTCCTTCTCATTAACTCGAAATAGTTTCTCATAGATTTCCACTCTATTCTGCATGACTTGGCAAAATTTTTCTCTGGCTCGTTCCATTGAGTTTGACAGTGTTCTGACTTTGCGATAATCTGCAGAATCAAGAGAAGTAAGAATCTGATCCAAGCATATGTTAGCATTTACTTGATATCGCTGAATCTGCTTAATTGCTTCCTTCGGTTCAATTCCATTAATCTCCATTGTTTCTATTAAAGGCGGCATTAAATTAATGGTGTTCAGCGCATTTGAGAATACCGATTCTACATCGAACCATTTTTCATTCTCTCGTCTAAGATAGCTATCGCGTTGAATCTGCTTATAGGTAAAAAGAATTGTCACAACTACAGTTGCCACCGCCACCAGCGATCCTAAGATCGTCCCATAATAGGACAGCGCATCCGCAGCACCCCACATTGTCATGTATCCGCTGTTCGTTTTGTAGCACTCGTTGATTATGATGGGGACGCCAACAACAAATATAATTATCACAAACAATCCAATAAAGAGCCGTCTTATCCGCAATTTTCTCATTATTGCACACCTATTTCAGATAATTGATTTATTTTCTCCGAAGATAATCCGTCTTACAATTCTTCAATTCTATACGCATCTCTCAACTTTTTGAAAGTTGAAGCTTTTATTAGATACAAATCACCGCGACTTCTTGTCATAGCAACATATAATTTGTTGAGTGTTGAACGTTTAATCTTTTCTGGATCGAAAGAGTCACTGTCAAGATTGTCCAGCCCGTCCGTCAGAATTACGCACGCAGAATCAACTGTATCTCCTTTTGAATAGGACCAATTCATTGCACGAAATGTATAGTTTGCTGCTTCGTTGAATACTAATTTAATAATTTGATCTTGATTCAACACAACAGAGGGATCATCATCAATCCAGACTATAGATCCGCAATGATCTCCATTTGAAGCAATATTGATATGAAGCTTTTCGCTAATATAATTGCATATTTCTGCGGAACATCGTCTTGACTTATCCAGTGTTGTTAAATCAATTTCGAAACCAGAATTTCGTAGTTCTGCAACGAAATCGACATAGCTTACATCTTTTGATTTATTCTTAAAAGGTTTTCCGGAATTATTTGTTGCTGAAACAGAATGTTGATGATAATCACCTACAAGGATAACGTCATTGAGCCGTTTTGCCAATGCCATAATCAATTCATAATCATATTCTCGAAAATCTTGGAACTCA
>OOCB01000984.1_pt1 | contig 41381 bp, 38 predicted proteins | sample 1671351 | NCBI WGS metagenome assembly OOCB01 (sample SAMN06348148, study PRJEB24527) | human gut metagenome | biome: human gut; feature: ankylosing spondylitis patient; material: feces | host: Homo sapiens | place: China | collected 2015-10 | reverse complement strand
AGCTCAAAGAGGTTAAACTTCATAGGCAACTCTCAATTATACTCAGTAGCCAATTCCTATTATAAAACTTCAATGTGAAAACATTGTGAATTCTACTAAATTATTCAAAAAAAAGGATAGAACGACATTGAATTCTATCCTCGTATATTATTTTTCAATTAAATCCTCTATCTTACAACCAAATACTTTAGAAATACGATACAACTTATCTACACTCGCCTTATTAATATCTTTATTTCTTTGTTCATACAACTGAATTGAACGAAGACTTACACCAGAAAGATTCGATAATTCTTGTTGAGTATAACCATAAGTAGTTCGAATACGCTTTAAGTTTGTTTCCACATAATACTCTTTCATTTTAGAATCCACAATATCTACAAACTTAGAAATATCCGCCTCATGAAGTGTATAATACATTCTTTTCAAATCTTCAAAACTTAAAACATTAAATATCTCTTTAAAACTTCTGTCTGAATACCATTGGTAATAGGCAACAGCCCAACCAATCCAATACTCACATGAACGACTATAGTTTACTTCAGATTCAATATTCAACTCTTTTTGCATGGTCTCAAACACAATTTCATGTACAAGCTCGATGCCACTTTTACCCGCCACACACGCAGGCTCCCCATTTTCAATACGTTCACTAAATGAACTTACGACAAACATATTCACAAAATCATCACCTGAAATATGACAAGTATTGATGGCATAATCAAAGGCATCTCCTAACATTGTTTGTGCATTATTTACATATATTTCTTGGTATGCGTGGATCATCATTTGTAATGCCCCCTCTTATAATATCTTGAATAAACAGTCCATCCATTTCTTGATCAAGCATTTTCAAATAATATTGGTTTGCTTCATCATTTCTTACTTTACGTAAATCATAATATTGATTTTTATCAGCAACCTCGTACCCTTCAAACTTTAAATTTGAAAACGCAAACTGCGACTTAATGACAATCTGTTCTCCTAATTTGCCCAATCTCATAGCTTGTGCGAGTTGCTCAACTGAAATTGTATTATTCAAGAAACTTTCTGCATAATCAAAATAAGAATCATCCGCACGATAGCCTATAATCAAGTCATATGCATTCACATTGATACTAAAATAATCAATCAAATATTGTTTTGCTCGTCTAGCCACAGGCGTTTTAATTGAAAAAAGACGATGCTCTACCAATATCGCAATCCAATTTAAAATCGTATAATCCGAACTATTTAAATTCAAAATTTTCAAATACTCTGTATCTAAAGTATACTTATTGGAATAACCATCATTTAAAGATGATACTGCCCATTCTTTTGCCAAATCATTACTTTCTGTACAATAAAATCCCAACCCAAAATCATTATTCTTTTTACCAGCACCAAATATTGGATTCTCTATTATTTTTTCAGATCCATGGTACAAAATTATTTTATTATCCATTAACATTTATCTCCTTCAAGCCAATTATATCACTGTAGTGATAGTAAAGAAACAATGAAAACAAATTACAACACTCATTTTTTGTGAATTCTTCTAATTCAAAATTATCAATCACTCTAATCCTTATCGAATCAGAGAAAACGAAATTTGAACGAAATTGGAAGAAATAATTCCATTGACACATATTACAAATTCTTTAAAGCATTATTGATATATTTATCAATTGTTTTAATATATATGATAAAATGTAGAAAAATAATACAATCGGGGTTGAATTATCATGAATAAACTAAATTTTATTTTTACCAAGAACGGATTTCATATTGATGAAACAAAAGAAGAAAATACTTCAAAATGGGCTGAATCATTTAAAAAGCACAAATATTTGGCACTCTATGAATTGGGGTTTGAAAACAATCTAAAGGGATTGACGCCTAGTGCTTTTTATTTGTATCAACTCTCTTTGAAATTCATTGAACTTTTAAGTAATCGTCCTGAACTAGAAGTAGCTAGAGAAGATACTAAAGTAGAAGCATCAAGTGAAGACTTAGAATATTTAATGTCTATTATTCCTTTTGCGATTGGTACAGAATATATTGATGAAAAGTGGATTCAAAACGTATTTGAAAAGTTAAATAATCAATTCTGTTTGGATATGAAATCATACAAGGGTACAGTTCAAATGTATCTTCAAGAAAAATCCCAAGATTTAAAAATCGCAAAACGAATCTATTTTCACTTAGTCGAAAACGAAGAAGATGCAGACTTTCCGTTTGCGTTTTTAGCGACGTATGCCACAAAAGACAAAGAAAATCGAATTGTTCATATGCCACTTAAGCATGCACTAGTCGAATATAAAAACGATCAAGAACAATTATTAAATTTATTATCTTGCCTAAATGTAGTCGCTCAAAAGAATACTTTGATTGCCCAATATATGGAAACCGGTGATTTGTTCCATCCCATCAGATTAACTAGTAAAGAAGCCTATTCTTTATTAAAAAGTGTGCCTGACATTGAGGCTTGTGGCATTAAGTGTAGAGTACCAAATTGGTGGAAGAAGAAATATTCTTCTGTAAAAATCAATGTGAACATTGGAGATACCAAACCATCCATGTTTGGCTTTGACTCCATACTATCCTTACAACCATCTCTAATTGTTAATGGTCGTGCCCTTACAAAGAAAGAAATTAGTGAACTTTTAAAAATGGAAGAAGGCCTTGCATGGCTTAAAGGTCAATGGGTAGAAATTAATCATAACAAGCTTCAACAACTTCTTGAACAAATGGAACAATATGATGGAACTATTACTTTAAAGGAAGCTTTGACAAAAACATATATGTCAAATGATGATGATATTGATGTCGATATGGGTATACAAATATCAAATGGAAAATGGTTAAGGGATATTTTAGGTAAATTAAAAAATCCTTCAAAAATCAAAAACAAAGCTCAACCAAAATATTTAAACGCAACACTCCGACCTTATCAAAAGAGTGGCTACAATTGGTTAAATCAAATGAATGATTTAGGTTTTGGCGCATGCCTAGCCGACGATATGGGACTAGGAAAAACACTTCAAGTCATTTCTTTTTTAGAGAAGATGTATGAAAAAAAGAAAGATGCACATGTATTATTGATTGTTCCTGCATCGCTACTTGGAAACTGGTCAAAAGAAATAGATCGCTTTGCCCCTAAAATGCCATATTATATTCTTCATGGAAAAAACAATATTGTACATGATGACACATTTATCACAATAACAACCTACGGGATGGCATTACGCAATGAATTTTTACAAGAAAGAATATGGGACTGTTTGATTTTGGATGAGGCACAAGCCATTAAAAATCCGGCAACCAAACAAACACGTGCCATTAAAAAGATTCCTAGCCATATGCGCATCGCAATAACAGGTACTCCGATTGAAAATGACCTATCCAATTTATGGTCACTATTTGACTTCTTAAACAAAGGATTATTAGGTAGTGCATCTGACTTTAAGGAATACGCAAAGAAAGTACAAGCCTATCCTGAATGTATGACAAAATTAAAGATGATGGTTTCCCCATTCATTTTAAGACGTCTAAAAACAGATAAAACAATCATTTCAGATTTACCAGACAAAATGGAAATCACTGAACATGTGGATTTATCCAAACGACAAGTTGTTTTGTATCGTAAAGAAGTTGATAAAGCAGAACAAAAAATATTGGAATCCACAGGCCTTCAAAGAAGAGGTATTGTGATTGCGTTATTGACGAAATTAAAACAAATCTGTAATCACCCAGACCAATTTATTCATGATACCAACTACAATCCAAAGGATAGTGGAAAATATGCGATGTTGAAGGAGTTGTGTGAGACCATCTATGAGAAAAGGGAAAGAGTATTGGTATTTACACAATATAAAGAAATGTGTGAACCCCTATCCCAATACCTAGAATCTATTTTCCATAAGAAGGGATATATTATTCATGGTGGTATTCCAGCTAAAAAGCGTACAGGAATCGTTGAAAAATTTAATGACGAAAACACATACGTTCCATATATCGTATTATCATTAAAAGCAGCCGGAACCGGACTCAATCTAACAGCTGCCAACCACGTCATTCACTTTGACCGTTGGTGGAATCCAGCCGTAGAAAACCAAGCAAGCGATCGAGCCTATCGTATTGGACAAACCAAAGAAGTCTTTGTCCATAAACTCGTTTCAAATGGAACTATTGAAGAAAAAATTGATAAATTAATCGAATCTAAACAAGAACTCGCAAATTCCATCCTTGCCTCTGGCCAAGAAAAATGGATTACCGAACTAGATACAAATGAACTAATGGACTTATTAAGATTGGATGTGTAGACTATGGCAAAATATTGGACAGCAAGCATGCAATATTCGCAAATGAGCATAGAAGAATTGCAAAGAAAAGCACAAGAAAGTGTTAAAACCGCAAAAAACAAAGGAAAAGAAATGCATCCCATTATTGTGGATGGAAGGCAAATCGCAAAAAGCTGGTGGGGCATGGCATGGTGTAAAAATATTGAACAATATGCCGATTATGCCAGTCGTATCGAACGAGGAAAAAGATATGTTCGTTCAGGTGCAGTTGTGGACTTACAAATTGTTAAGGGTAAGGTAAAAGCACGTGTACAAGGATCAAGAAAAGCACCATACAAAGTGGAAATCAATATCAGTCCACTAAAAGAAGAAATTTGTGAAGACATCATTGAAAAATGTAGTTCACAAATCCAAAACTTACAAGAACTTGTGAATGGGCAATTCCCAGAAAGTTTAAAAGAAATATTCCTATCCGAAAACGGACTATTCCCAAGCCAAAGAGAAATCAGTTTCAACTGTAGCTGCCCCGACTGGGCCTTAATGTGCAAGCACGTTGCTGCCGTACTCTACGGAATTGGAACCAAACTCGACGAAAACCCATTCTTATTCTTTGAACTCAGAGGAATCGACGTCAACAAACTTGTAGATGTAACCATCAAAGACCACGTAGACTCACTACTAGAACATGCCAATATGCCACCAACAGATCGTGTAATGGATGATTCTTGTATCGAAACATTGTTTGGATTAAAGTAATACAATAAAGACACTAATGTACATGAGCGAGTGTCTTTTACATTTTTCTATAATCAATAATGTAATTCTTAGTATTTCTACTAGTGCCATTAAACACATGGCAACATCAATGTACAGATAAATATACATAAAACACGTCCTCCTACAAAATCGGAATCTTTGAGAACTCAAGATATCATCCTTTTTATTCAGAGGGTTCACCGTTACTACATCCAGTAGCCAATTCCTATTATAAATGTCCAATGTGAAAATATTGTGAATTCCAATAAGTTTGTAACGATTGTTCCTATTTGATCTAAAATGACTTATTTTCATTAAATTAGATGTGATTTAACCACCTATTAATACTAAAAATCACCTTTTAACACTGAATATGATTTATAAAGAGTTTCTTGTTCATGCCACAGAAACTCTTTTGTACTCTAATGCATATCCATAATCGAAAAAAACCTATTATCCATAGCTTTAAAATACTATATTGGTCAGCATGTTTACATCTCAAGCTTTCACTGAATTTGCCAATCGATAATGTCAAATTCATTATACATACAAAATTTTAACATGCCATCGTTTTTCTAACTTATATAGTTATTTATTCGATTTACACTTAAATTTAAAAACACTAAATATTTTTATAACCACATAACTTTGAAATCACTTGAATCAATTTATTCTTATCCAAAGGCTTTGATACATGTGCATTCATACCTGCTTTTTTAGCCTTCATTTTATCTTCCGCAAACGCATTGGCTGTCATCGCCACAATTGGAACATCATGATCAAATGAGCGAATCACTTGAGTGGCTTGTAAGCCATCCATTTCCGGCATCATAATATCCATTAAGATAATGTCAAAAGATTCGGGTGCGTTCTTATAGATATCCACCGCTTCTTTACCATTTGTAGCACAAATAACTCTAGCTCCTTCATTTTCGATAATAAACCTAGCAATTTCCATATTCAATTCATTATCTTCTACAAGTAGAACGTGAAGTCCTTCAATCGATACAGAAACTGATTCTTTTACTCTTTCATTTTTATGTTCCTGATCAATTTTAAATGGAATGCGCATCACAAATTGAGAACCCACACCTTCTTGACTTGTAAATTCAATGGTTCCACCCATCTTTTCGACAAGGCTTTTTGCGATTGGCATACCCAAACCAGTACCCACATATTTAGAACGACTTCCTATATGTTCTTGGGCAAAAGGCTCAAAAATTCTATTTTGAAATTTTTTGGACATACCAATACCTGTATCTCGACAAATAAATTCAACAATTACATGGAATGGCTCTTTAGCTTCAAGCTCTTTATAACTTACATAGATAAATCCATTATCCCGATTGTATTTAATGGCATTGGAAAGAACATTCATTAATACACGCTTTACATGGATTGGACTTCCCATCAAATATGGATGGGTAATATTTTTTTCTTTGACAATCTGAATATTACGCTCTTTTGCGAGTTCTTCTACTATTCCAATCGTTTCATCACTCAACTTATCTATATTAAATCCAACTTCTTCAAGTACGATTTCACCAGACTCTAGCTTACTCATATCCAATACTTCATTGACTAATTCGAGTAATGTCTTTGAAGCATCTTTGATCTTTGCACGACAATCAGCCTGCTTTTCAATATCATCACTATAATGATCCCCAACTTCAACCATACCAATGATTCCATTGATGGGAGTACGAATATCGTGAGACATTCTTTGAAGAAATTCAGTTTTGGCAACATTAGCCGCCTCTGCCTTTTTAGCTGCCATTAATAATTCTTCTTGGTGTGCCTTCTCTTTTTCTTGTTCTTTAGCCTGTCTTATACGATTATTGCGATGCCCCATATATCTTAGCACAAGCACAAACAACATATATACAAGTAAAATCACAACTAATTTTGTGAAAACACCTTCAAATACCACATGATCTGGAATATAGGCAAAGATATAATAATTACTTTGTTTCAACATAATGCCATAATAGCCTACACCTTTACTATTAAAATGATACATATGCTGACTATCCCTATTCTTCTTTAAGAATTGAACAACTTCATTGTTCTTTGTCGAAACTTGAAGTAGTGATCTATCATTACTGGCAATGATGTTTCCCTCGTCGCAAACAAGAATGGTTCCATCCGATTTTGTACTATATCCCTTTAATAGATTTTGAAGTGTTAAATTATAATTCTGCGCAAAATAAGCCGAAGTATAATAATAAGAAACGACTATGCCTCGTGCATCACTTCTTGCACATGTCGCAACATCAAAATGAGAACCATCATCCAATTCAATACGTTGAGAATATGTTCTTTCTGGATTATTCATGTAATCCAAAACAATATCTTTACGGATATATGTATGAACTTGTTTCAACATCGTATCATCCGTACTATATGAACTTTCTATATTCCCACTTTCATCCAACACAAGAATACCATCTAACCATAACGTACTCAGATTATTCTTTAGAAAAGCTGGATCTATAGGTTTTCCTGCACCCACTTAACTTTGAATATTCGTTTGAAGCTGACGGCAACTCTCAATCGTTCTTAACAAACTCTTCGATTCACTCGCCTCATTATAATGTGTATAAGTCGAACATTGTACCTTTACATAATTTGCGATTTTTACCAACTTGACTTCGGCTTCATCTTTTTGTGTTTGAAACAAATAAAATGCAGAAGAAAAAATGATACAAACTCCAAGGAGCACTGTCAGTATATGGTAGTAACAACTTTTAGTACGCAAAATCATCCACCTCCAAATACTTTTCCGGATTCGATAGATATTTACCTATAATCTTTTTAGAAGTGCCATCCTTTCTCATCTTGTTTAATGTTTGATCCAACTTCTCACAAAGATTACGCTTATCATTTTTTGAAAAAGCTACACCCACGCCTACTTTCATCAATGGCTCTTCTAGAATACGAAAATTGGCATTATAGTCTTTCATATATTGAATGATTGATTCTTCATGAGCGCCAATCGCATCCACATATCCTTTTTGTAGGAATGTAAAGATTAATTCTCTATGGTTCAAACTAATCAAGTTACCTACATCATAATTGCCCTCTAATAAAATGCCTTCTGGCTTTGTGGTCGATTGCACAGCCACATTTTTGCCTTCTAAATCACCCAAGGTATAAATATCACTATCCTCATTGACCGCAATCACCTGACGACTTGCGATATATGGACCAGCCCACTTGTAGTCATTCAATCTTCCTTCCATAGAAAAACATGCCATGATACAGTCGATTTTTCCACTTTCTAAAAGTTCCTTATTCTTTTCCCAATCAATATAAACCACTTCAACTCTATATCCCAATCGCTTAAAAGCTTCCCTTGCCAAATCTACATCAATACCTGTAGGATTTCCATCCTCATTCAAATAGTTGTAAGGCGGATAATTATCACTACCTAAAGTAATAACAGGTAAATTGGATTCGTCCGATCCTAAATCACTTGTCTTACATCCACTTAGTAAACAAACAAGCAAAGATAGACTCAATAAACTTGTAATTATTCGTTTCCCTTTCAAATCATATCCTCCTATCTATTTGACCAATCACACCAATATATCGATCTGTATCCAAACCAGACCACAACGTATGAAATTTTATATTTAACTCTTTAAATTGTAAAGTAAACTCTTTATTTTCCACAGAAGTTTCATTTAAATGTTTTTTAACTTTTTCAATCACTTTTTCATTCACATCAAACGACTCAAATTCCAACGTACTCTTTTTATACTTTTTATTTTTCTCTCGATCTATAATAGTTAACTCACCAATTAATGGATTATAATCAAATAAGACTTTAGATTGACTCAATTCGAAAAAATCCATCTTTTCCTGCAAGAAATCAATGATACGTTGCGAATGATCATTATATGGCAATGTTTCTGATTTTAATATTTCACCAGACAATTTTTTTGCCTCATGATAATCCTTATAATCATCCTTTTGCGTTTTAAAAGCCACATAAATATCTGTACCCATCTCTTTTAAACACTCTAGTAACAATGGATTGAAACATCCGCACTTACCATCCAAAATCATTTGAATGGCCGTTCTATAATCATAGGCCTTTTTATATACACGCGTACTTGTCAGTGCATCAAATACGTCGGCAACCGATACAACTTGAGCAGAAATAGGAATATCGTTACCCACTAAACCATCCGGATAGCCTTTTCCATCAAAGCGTTCGTGGTGCCATCTACAAATTTCATAAGCCATTTGAACCAATGGATTATCATTCGGATATTCCATACTACGAATCATTTTTGCGCCAAGTAAAGTATGTGTCTTCATAATTCTATATTCTTCATCCGTCAGCTTTGCAGGCTTATTTAAAATATCCTTTGAGATACCCACCTTACCAATATCATGTAAAGACGATGCCGTCGCAATCAATGTGATATCAGACTCCGTTAATGGATACGCATCCGTTTTCTCAACTAACCTTCTTAAAAGCATCTGTGTGGCAATACGAATATGAAGGATGTGCTCCTTACTTTCCTTATTATATGTGCCAACGACATTACTCAAAATTCCAATCATGATCTTGTTGTTTTCTTCTTTTTCATACACCTGATTCACTACTACATTGGTCAATCGTTTTTGATTGGCATATAAAACAAGTGTATTCATAACTCTTCGCTTAATAATAAACGCATCAAAAGGACGTTGAATATATTCAACAACTCCTAAATTATATGCCTTTTCAATAATTGAAGTCTCTTCTTCTGCAGAAATCACAATTATCGGAAATTCTTCAATCCACTGATACTTATTCATATATTCCAAAACTTCAAACCCATTCATTTTTGGCATATTGATATCCAACAACATTAAGTCAATTGTCCAATCCTTTTGTAGAATGGAAATAGCCTCTAAGCCATCACTGGCCACGATATATTGATAGTTTTCGCCCAATATTTCCATCAATAATTCCTGATTGAATTTGGAGTCGTCCACAATCAAAATTTTCTGTCTTTCCTCTAAACTTTTCATAATCTTATTCCCACTTCATCCTTTGTTTCTAACACACAATTCATACCCAATTTGAATATATTAACAAAAACTTATCTCACTTGTTTTCTATAATATCCTTTTGGGGTGCCCCCCCCCGCCAGATTTTATGTTTTGTACAACACTTTTCAACACCTGCATATCTACTGGTTTTGAAATATGTGCATCCATACCTACTGACAAGGAATGTTGAATATCTTCACTAAAGGCATTGGCCGTCATCGCAATAATTGGAATATTTTGATCAAATGAACGAATCTTTACAGTTGCCTCATATCCATTCATGATTGGCATTTGAATATCCATTAAAATCATGTCATATTCGCCTGGTTTGGATTGTTTAAATGTTTCTACAACCTCTTTACCATTTTCACAAATGACACATTTTGCTCCTTCATATTTCAATAATTCCTCAAGAATTTCCGCATTCAATTCATTATCTTCTGCACACAAGAATTTCATGTCAGAAATACTCTCCATACTATTTTCATGTTTTGTACTTACTACTTCATGATCTTTGACAATCTTTAAATCCAATAAGATTTCAAAACAACTTCCCTTACCTTTTTTGCTTTCCACCTCAATCGTTCCGCCCATCGCATCCAATAAATTCTTTGTGATGGCCATACCAAGACCCGTCCCCTGAATTTTATTTGTCACGCTATTTACTTCTCTTGTGAACGCATCAAAAATCTTATCCTTAAAACTTTCTTCCATCCCCATACCATTATCAACGACCAAAAAGCGATATTTGGCATATACCGAAGACTTTGAAGATAATTCTTCTAACCAAAGCTGAATGTGTCCACCTTTTTGTGTATACTTAACGGCATTCGATAATAGATTATTAAATATCTGCATCAAACGAACACGATCTGCATGTACCCACTCATGTGAAATGTTTTCCACGTGAATTTCAAACGATTGATATTTTTCATCCATTTGAGGACGAAAGAGCGTATTGATTTGTTCCACAAATTCTAAGATTGAAAAATCTGTATAATTCAAGGTCGTCTTACCCGACTCAATCTTATTCATGTCTAGAACATCATTGATAATGCCTAGTAAATGTTTTGAAGATAATTCAATCTTCTTCGCATATTCCTTCACTTTTTCTTCATTTGCACAATCCTTTTGAAGAAGTGTTGTCATACCTACGATTGCGTTCATTGGCGTACGAATATCATGCGACATATTCGATAAGAAATCTGTCTTTGCCCGATTGGCATTTTCAGCCGCTTCTAAAGCTTGTGAAGTTGCATTTTGTGCTATCTTTAAATTCTTATTGATGTTCGCTAATTCCTTTAAGTTTTTTTCTTGAATCTCTTTATTTTTTTCTTCATATTTCATTTTTTGATTTGTGAGCTTCATTTTTGAAATGCTTAAAGACAATCCCATAATTAAGAATAAAATCAAAGCATCCATAATAAGGGCAATGAACAATACCATGCGTTGATAGTTAACTAAACTATTGTCTACAACACCTTTTGAAACAATGCATATAAGCATTGAATCATTATTTTGAATGGGGCGATATCCTAAATAAAATGGTTTATCATTCCCTAACAACTCAACACCCTGTTTCTCATTTTGAATCGCTTTTTCAAGTTTTTCTGCCTGCTCATCACTGATCGCACCTTCCATTTTTAAATGTTTGATCAACGAATAATTTTGTACCAATTCCTTCTTTGACTGGTTTGTATAAATCACTGTTCCCTCTTTATTTACCATGAAAATAAAGGCTTTTCCATCATATCCATTTAAGTTAAGTACGGAATTCAGTTTTTTACTATCCATGACAGAACCTATGGCTGTATATGACTCACCATCAATATCATATTTTTCACATGGTACAGCCATTAAGAATCCACTTCCTGATTCTTGTCTATAACTTAATGGAATCAGTTTTGCGATATTCCTATTATTTTTTAGATTCATTAATAACGGATTGGAAATATCCAATCTACAACGAGTGCCATCCGCCGTTATAGCCGTTCCGTTCTCTTTTATAAATAAGATTTGACTGTCCAATTCATTTTGCCAACTATTTAGAAACTGTTGATTTTCTACAAGAGATATATTTGAATCGTGAATCAAATAATTCTCAATTAAATGAAGCTGACTATAATAAGCATCCAGCTGAAGGTCATATGTCTGTTGAAGTTGTTCATCCACCGCGTCTAGACTCAATTTTCCATTGGTTTCAATATATGAATTCATCTTCGTAAAAAGAATTTGGGATGCAACAGCCGTTATAATCAACAGCGCAAAAAGAAGTGGTACAAATCTATTTTTACTCTTCATCTTGTGCATAATCTTACTTTCCAATCTCTATATAATCTTCTGGTTTTGATGGTTGATCCTGTTTTGACATCACACTAACCCATGCACTTGCCAAAGAAGGATTGGATACATCCGTACTATCTGAAAGTAGAATCGAATACTTCTTATCAAAATCAATCGATACACCATCTACCAATATGTCTTTTAATTTATAATTTTCATCAAATACAAGCTTCATTCCAGATGCGATTGGCAAAGAGTATTTGTCTTTGACATCCAATTCTTTTACCAACGCATAAATTTCTTTACCACTCATTTTTTTAACATGGACATAGGTATTGGAATCGTGACAAAGCATTAAATCCAATTGACTTGCCGTACAATCCCCCTTATAGATAGGTGAAGTAAAATAATAATAGGGTACAAATGCCAATTTGGCATCATATGCTTTTCTTACCGTTGTCAAAATCGAAGATGGTGCATCACGACCATATTTATCATTTAAATAAATGGAATACTCCTTGTCAAAATGAACGATTGCCTTTTCTTGATCACTCTTCGTATTCATGAGTTCGCAAAAAATATCATACGCCCTATTTTCATCCATTTGTCCAGTTAATAATCCATGGACAACTTCTTTGGCAGCCGCAAACGATTTTTGAGCTGAATAACGAATATAAATATTATTATTCTTTAAAGATTCCTCGAGTCCTTTGACATCATTCATCATAGATTCAACATCTGGATTAAATGAAATTACACCCGTTCCATTCGCAATCAATTGTTGTCCTTTTTTAGAAATCATACAATCCAATACTTTTAATGCTGCATCTAATTTTGTCTTATCGTTCTCTAAATCTTTATTCAATGCCACATTTAAAGAAGGATGCATATAGATATATCCATCATTTGAAGTTTGTGAAAAATAAGGTAAACGAACAAGTTCACTATCACTCATTTGACTCGAAAGCGTTTTATATATGTCTGGTGTACCATGGAATATAGCTGATTTTTTCTCAACAAACATATTTGTACCATCATCAATCGATAAGTTTACATCTTCTTTCGTAAAACAAGAATCCTTTAAAAACTGATGTGTCTTTGAAAAGATTCGATGTCCCATAGTCTCATCAAAAGAGATCTTATCCTTGGCACTTTCGGCCTTACTTCTCCACTCTAATCCTTCAAGACTTGTAAATTCATCAATAGCTCCACCCTGAATGGCTTCTAGACAAGACCAGTCTTCACCCATATCCATAGAACTAGGTTTAATGCCCAAAGCATTCAATTTTTGACAAGCCTCTGCATACTCTTCATAATTTGTCGGTAAAGCAATACCATATTGATCAAACAACGTTTTATTTGCGATCATTGTTTGTGGAATTCCACATATAGGAAGCCAATGAATGGATTGATCCTTATTATAGTAATACTGCAAAGCATACGAATAATATTTTGAAACAATATCATATGAACTTAAATCCAATAAATACGGTTGTAGTTCTTTTGAATCTGTACCTGAAAAACGACGCACACTAATAATGTCGGGTAATTGTCCATGTTCTTGGTAATATTCATATAAATCTGTATTATTATTTCCCGAAATAAATTCAATATCCATATCAGGGTATTGCGAACGTATGTATGGTGCTAAATTTTTTACAAGTCGACTCTCCCATAAAAAGACGGTTAGATGATGATCATCCTTCTTTGTATCTGCCTTTGCACAACCAGATAGAACCATTGAAAAAGCAAGCAGGCCCACTAGGCATTTTTTTAATCTATTCATAATGTTTTCCCCATTTTATAACATATAACCATATGGTTAGTTAGATTAAGTATACATCGAAGAAAAACTTGTTTTCAAGAACAAATGTGAACATTTCAAAAGCTTATTTTATAACCAAAAAAAGCCTGTCATAATATGCCAAGCTATTGTATTTATTGACCAATCTTATTCATTACCAAGATTTCATTTTCAAGGACTTCTTTATAAGAATCTAACTGTTTTGTTCTAGCACTTTCATATACTTTGATTTCTTCACTTACATCATCTCCATCTTCTTTATTTAATAAAGATGTTGTAGCATTTTTTGTGTCTGTGAAATAGTAGCCTTTATCATTGCCCCACCACTTATTGTTTTCAACAGCCTTATCTGCATGTGCATCAATTTTAGCAGCCGCATTCGGTGAGAATAAGTAATAGTTGTATTCACACAAACCATTTAATTGGTATGCCACATCTAGGGCATCCTTTACTTTGTCTTTCTTTAAATCTTGAATGATTTCATCCATATATTCAATATTGTTTTGATATCCCACATGTTTCATCACTACATCACTCGAGAATACAATTCCGACAAAGTTATCTTGTACATATTTAAATAAGTCTAATACTTTCTTATTGTAGACTTTTCCTTCTTTTTGAATCGAAGTAACATCCGATTTAGAATTTACAGCCTTTACATAACGATCATTAATGTCTTGACCCTCTTTGTTTAGTGCAGCCACTTCTTTTTCAAAAACAGCTAAAGCCTTGTCCCAATCCTTTTTAGAAACACCAGCTTCTAAAGCTAAATCTTCATTAAAGCTTTCCTTTAAATCATCAATGGTAGCCTGCATATTTAAAGACATAGCTGGAAGCTGATCGATGGTGATAGCCATACTTCCAAATACCGCAATATTAGCCTTCATCACCTTTTCACTATACGTATCCGTATTATCGGATTCTGTATGATAATGAAGTTGCGTCCAAGTATATTCATCATCATCCTTTGTTTCTCCAGAACAAGTATCTGTTGTATTCAAGAAATAAGGAACTCCTGCATTACGATAAGAAACACCATCTTCCATTGTCGTTGTATCATATGTCTTTGTAGAAATACCATTCTTATATTCTTTTACAGCACTATCCAATGCATCTGATTTTACTAAGCTTTTTACTAAAGAAGCATATTCAGGAACACAAGTCACCATGAACGTATCTGCACCATCATCATAGGCATCCAATTCAAAGTTAAATAAAGCCAAAGTTTTATTAGCCCACTCCGGATGTACATTGTTAATCAATTCATAAGCACCTCTTGTCCAGTCAAATTCAGTGCCTGTTGCACCCCATTCTTCAGCACCATGCGCAACAACCACAATATCATTTTCAGGAACATAGCCACTATCGATCATTGTCTTAGCCATCGACATAATGGTTCCAATAGCACTACAATCATCTTGAAAACCAGTAAAATACATATCATAATGTCCGGCAAAAATAATTTGTTGATCATGTGACTTACCAGGAACATACCCAACCACATCATAACTTGTACCATTGCCTTCTTCCATCACACTATCCACTTTTAAAGTAGCCATATCATAGCCATGTTTTAAAGCCTTTTTGATTTGTTTGTACTCACTCATTGTGATGATTGTCGTAGGCATAATATCTTCTGCACAAACATCCTGAATCTGATGATCATCATCACTAAATCTTCCATATCCATCAAGATCGTATGTGACTAATGCTTTTGCACCATGCTCATACGCCTCATAGATATATCCACCAATCCAAGACTCATTAAATTGATCCACTCCAACTAATGCAATCTTACCTTCAACGTCCTTGCCTTCATAGTCTTTCGCAAAACCAGTACCACAATCTACGATTTGTGCTGTAATCCCATTTTCATCTGTACCATTCACCATATACGATACGGGCATCAAATCAATATCTGTTCCTTCAATCGTTAGTGTAGCATCATTATATTGCCACTTATCCACATTCACAGGTACCTTTTCTACATTCTTTAAACCAATAGCCTTCATTTCCTTAGCCAAATAATTAGCTGTTCTATGCTCTGCATCGGAACCACTCGTTCTAAATCCAAGTGAATTATCATGCAATGAAGTATCTGTAGACAATGTTTTTGTGAAGTCATACGCATAGTCCATATCAATTTCATTCACATAGGCATCAATCGAATCTTGATAAACTGCTTTCTCTTTTGTCGAACCACAACCCACTAGGCTCAACACTAATACTGCACTAAGGCTTGCTTGTAAAATCTTTTTCATATTCCTCTTCTCCTTTACCAACACAAAAAAAGATAGGCGCACAATATACACCTATCTTCGTCCATCATCTATCTGCATACTTTTCATAACAGAAATTCCAGCTTATTGACCATTTCATAAGGTATATTGTACTTTATAAAACTGAGCTTTTAACTCAATCAATAAGGGTAAACACCCTTCCGTATTCCCTAAATACGGTTCTTGCTTCTTCAACAAGTCTTCGGCATTTGACCCGGCCGTCCATGTAGCCTTAGCCTATATCTAGGCGGTCAATTTCTGTACGATTTGTACGCAAAAAAATATACAGGAAAATGATATTTTTTGTCAACTAAAATTTTTAAAAATATGTAACTCATCCACTTTTGTCTCTAGCTTTTTAAAATTATAGGCAAGAATGAAAGTGACAAGTATACATACAATTAGATAGATCCAGTCATTTAAATATCGATCAAATAAGTTCATAGAAATTCTTTGAAGAATATAGATTTCAAATACATATTGACCTAAGAAATGAAACAAATCATTTTTAATTTCTTTATATGCACATAGATCTACGATCAAGAAACAAAACGCAATCGAAATTATTTCATATGCGAGTATAGAAAAAGAAAATAAATACAAAACCAAAGCTAAAGTAATCATAAATACAAAGAATACTGGCTTTTGAATCATAGAACAAACTCGATCTTTATATTTCGATAGAATCATGCCTGCTGGAAAGCAAAGAATGATATTGTACCACCAAGCTTGATCCTTTATTATATCCATCATAACTATATAAAGAATGGTAAATAGTACGCATGAAGTCATACTATGTTTCTTAAATTGTTTAAACGAAATATATACAATACTATACATTGTCAATATCGCAAACACATACCAATTACTATTTCCAATGGAACTTAAAGCCGTAAATGATAATACAATACGAACAAAGGAATACTCTTTTCCTAATAAGAATGATAAAAACAAGTAAATACATAATGCCATACAAAAGTGAATATAAAACTTCAATATTCTTTTTCTAGGCATACCGTCAATATACGCAACACCTCTTCTTTGAATTTGTTCCATAATGCCATATCCCGAATAAAACAAGAATGGTGCAACCATCAATTGTCCAATTGCCAACAAGAGATGATTCCATGGCATCGTTTCATATTGTCCAAAATGGGATAGAAACACAAACAACACAAAAATTCCATTGATACATGTCGTTTGTTCTTTACTTAATGCCCTATTAAAATTCATTTCATGCCCTCTTCAAGAAAGTATTATATCACAAAAACAAAGTGGACATTTGAGCCTACTTAATCTTGTAACCTATTTTCCACTGCCAAAAGACTATGTTTTATATGACCTTCATGAAACGCATTATAATGAACAATTCAATCTGCAAATTTAATATCAATAGGTGGATATCCAGCTTTCATCAGTAAAATCATCATTTTAACAAAACATTACAAGTTCCTACCCAACTCATAAGCCTTCTTCAAAACATCCTTATGATTTAATGCATCACTTGCTTCACTTATACCAGCACCCATCACAATCCCTTTTAAAGTAGCCTTTTCAAAACAATCAACCCAGCCTTGAAGTCCATTATAAGCTTTATCAAATGTACTATCCTCATCTTCTGCAGCCGTTGCGATCATGTAGATATCTCTAAATGCATATTCACTTGCATATAAAGGATTCAAACGATCTAGTAATGTTTTCATTTGACCACACATTTCATAATAGTATATAGGAGTCGCAAATATAATGACTTCTGCCTGTTTTACCTTCTCCATAATGTCTTTAACATCATCCTTTAATACACAACTACCACTCTTGATACAAGATAAACATCCAATACAATACTCAATGTTTTTTTCTTTTAATGACACATACTCTACTTCATGCCCTGCATCCAATGCACCTCTAACACATTTTCTAGCCAAAATATCCGAATTACTATTTGTTCTTAGACTTGTTGATATAATTAAAACCTTCATTGACATACAATCCTCCTGGTATTACTATACTACCTGAAGTTGACTTTAGGTCAAGGAGGAAATTATGTATTATACAATAGGACAAGTTTCACAAATGTTTGATTTACCCATTTCTACACTTAGATATTATGATAAAGAAGGATTCTTTCCTAATCTTGTGCGCAAAGGAAATATTCGCTACTTTAGTCATAATGAAATCGAAGCCTTACAAGTCATTGAATGCCTAAAGAAATCGGGTCTTGGTATAAAAGAAATCAATCAATTCTTTTTGTGGGTAGAACAAGGTAGTGAAACTTATGAAAAAAGGAAAGAATTATTTGAAGCTAGAAAATCAGCTGTAGAAACTGAAATTCAAAATCTTCAAAAAGCACTTTCCCTTTTAGAATTCAAATGTTGGTACTACCAAAAAGCCATAGAAGATGGAACTGAAGAAAATATTCAAGCCATGCTTCCAGACAAACTTCCTAATGACATCCAAAAATTATACGATGCCAGTCACGAATGGTTATTTACATAATAGGTCACGATACTTTTCAACCATATCCTGATACTCTTCATCCGACAGTGTCTTTTCACCAGGATTCATAGCGAATACACCACCCCATTCATATCCATCCTTATACTTAGAAACTACATGCAAGTGATGATGTCCCGTATCTCCATATGCTCCATAATTTACTTTGTCAAGATGAAAAAATTTCATGCATAGTACAAGCTATATTATTAATTCCTCCCATAGAATAGCTCTTTTTTCTACAATTTCACTCACATATTTTTTGTGGGCAACAATCACACGACCCATATAACTTTACTCCTTAAACAAATACACTTTTGAACTTTCTAGTTCACAAATTTTGATTTCGAAAGCAGCTAAAAGCTCACCTTCCATGCAATAAGCACAATTTTGATCTTCCATTTTATCTGCCTACTATTCCTTAAAAAAAAAAAAGCAGGCCTCAAAACCTGCTTTATATCATCATTTATCTTTAGCTATTTCACTAACTCCATAATTTCACTTTCACTCTTAGACAACAACTTAGAAACAAATTCTAAGCTCATACCATTCGAAAGCATCCCTTGAATCATCTGTTTCATTTCTTGGTTCTTTTGTTCTACTAGTTTATTTGCATTCTCAACATGTCTATTAGCTTCTTCTACTTGTCTATTAGCTTTTTCTTTTTCTTTACGTGCTTCTTCTCGTGCTTTTTGGGCCTCTTTTATTTGTTTTTGAGCCTCTTCAAGTTCAAGCTGTAGTTCGATTCGCTCTTCATTTTCATGCAGTTTTTGAAAATCTTCTATTATTTTTTTCCAACCATCATCCGATATGGTTTCTACACGCTTCTCTAACATCTGAATCACCTCATCACTTTCTATCATCATCTTAATCTTACTATCTTCCATTCCTTTATGGCAATTCAAAAAGTAATAAATCATCTTTTCCTGTTCATTCATGTCTTCTAGCGGCTTATTTAAATCTACTTTTGGCATTTCAATTGTACGTAACTTCATACGATCTTCTTTTTCTTCTTTCACAAAAGGTAAGTCACCATCACATTTGTACCTGAATGTATTACATATATTATCGTTTTCAAAAATATTCACATTAAAGAAAATCATAACAATGGTTTCCTTTAGTTGACTGTAGCTTTTCCCCTCCATATCTTGTGAGCCATGAAGTCTAGCCGAATAATAAGGAAAGCGATTCATTAAATTATCTTTGGTTTGTCTTAACTGCATTTCTAAATCTACCATCGTTTGATCATCAAATTCAACTAACAGATCCAAACGTGGACTTTTCATTTTACTAAAGTCTTTTACTATTTCTGAATTCTTTACAACAACATGATTCACCTTCCTTTCTAAAAATACCGTGAGTAATGATTTTAAGGCATCATTGGCCTCTTTACAATCTTCGCCAAACACATACTTAAAGGCGAAATCATTTAATAAATTAGCGCTTCTCATAAGCATCTCTTTCTAGTAGGCATTTAACTGTCATCTAGATAGATAAGTATCGTAATGTGGATTTGTATATTTCCTTGTAGTTTGTCCACTTTAATAAAGACGAGATAAATCTTTGAATACAGTTCGTATCGATATACCATCATTTTTGTATCATGAATCAATAAACTAATGAATCCACATTACACCTTCGTTTTTTTAACACAAAGAAGGATTGGACCATCTAATCTAGAGCCTGAACATTAGCATATTCCATTTTAACGCCATTACCTACATACTCTTATACGTAATTTTTTCAACAAATTCTAGAAAAGATGAAAAAAATGCATCCATTTAAACAGATGCATTATAATATGTCGCAATATCACTTTCTGAAATATAGCCACACTCTGCCATTGCCTTTAATACCGCATATTGTTTCTGTTTGGCCTGCGTAAAATGATTCACCAATTCATAATGACTTGGAGATTGTGGAATACCCGCCAATAAAGAAGCTTGCGCAACCGTTAAATCTTCAGGAAGCGTATCCAAATAGCCCATACTCGCCTCATATATGCCTGTATAATTATTTCCATAATTGATCACATTCACATACAAAGTAATGATTTCATTTTTTGAATAATGCTTCTCTAAATAACGTGCAACAAAGAACTCTGTACTCTTACGATCCCATGAACTTTCAAACATCCCATACAAGTTTTTCGCAAGTTGCTGCGTAATCGTAGAACCACCACTCGTTAATAGATCTTCATCAAATTGAGAAACAGCCGCACGAACCAAGCCAATATAATCAAAGCCACCATGATCATAAAAGCGACGATCCTCTATCGCAATGGTAGCCCGAATCAAATTTGGTGATATATCATCATAATCCACATAATAAGGACTTGTCCTTACTTCATTGACTACCTCATCAACTGATTTTGTTTCTGTAAGCTGCAAATAATTCCAATACCCCTTGCCAAAAAAGACGCCGACAAAACCAATAATTAGAATCAACAACAACTTAAATATAAACTTAACTAACTTTTTCATACCTAAACCTTAACATAAGAAAAAGAACTTGTAAAATTACAAGTCCGTAAGATTAATCTTTTAAAGTTACATGTGTGGCATCTTTGAAAATAGAATTTGCCGCAATCTGACCACGCACACGAGATAATGGATATACATTTGTATGTGGACCAATAATCGTTCCTGGACATAGAACAGAATTACATCCAACCTCTACATAATCACCCATGAAAGCACCGATTTTTCTTAATCCCGTTTCAAATTCCTCAACCACATTATAATTCTCATCTTTTCTTCTCAAGATGATATTATCACGAGCACTCTTCAAATTACTTGTGATACCACCAGCACCTAAGTGAGAATGATATCCTAAAATACTATCCCCAACATAGTTATAGTGAGGAGTTTCTACATTGTCAAATAAGATACAGTTTTTTAATTCCACACTATTTCCAACAACACAATTTGCCCCAACCAAAGCACTACCACGAACAAAAGCACAATGACGCACTTCCGTTTTTGGACCAATAATACATGGAGCACCTAAATAAGCACTTTCAAATACATGAGCACTTTCATGAACCCAAACATGCTCTTTGACTTCCACATAATCTTCCCCTAAGTTTTTTCCTAATTCTAAAATCAATTCTTTGATTCCAGCCAAGGCTTGCCAAGGATATTCAAACTGTGCCAAGTAATCCTTAGCCAACGTATGATCTAAATCATAAAGCTCACTAATTTTGTACATAAATTTCCTTCTTTCTTACCATTCAGGCTCAAACTTAAATTCAACCCGAATTTCATTTTCATCTATATCTAAAATCGCATAACTACATGGTCTTCCATCCCTTGCATGCGACAAAGATCCTGGATTCAATAATGTTACTCCATCCACTTGATCCAAATAGGCAACGTGCGTATGTCCAAAACATACAATATCACAATCCAATGCTTTTGCCCTATTTGAAAGCTGTTCACTTCTTGAAAAATACGAGAAGCGATGAGAATGCGTAACATAAATACGATGCTTACCAATTGGAATAATTCTTTCATCTTCAAAGCGACCATAATAATCATTGTTTCCACGAACAACGATATAGCCTGGATAAAACATTGGATCATCCTCTAAATCTCCACAATGAATAAATAATCCTGCATCTGGATGTTTTTCACGAATCGCATTTAATATATCATTTCTTCCATGAGAATCACTCACAACCACAATTTTCATAAATTACCCCTAATTCAGTTCATCTTGAAAAGACATTTGTTCTATACTCTTATCACTATCATGCATGATCTTAGCATTCTCTATACCCACATATCGAAGTACAAATGGCAAATACCAATGTCCCGTCTTCTTTTCATGACCTTTTCCATAACGCACCACAAAACCATAGCGATACGCATTTTCCAATATCCATTCTACACGATTTTTATTTTCCTTAGACAATTCTTCTTCGACTTGCGTATAATCCATATCTTCATTTAGATGCTGCTTACAAAGCTCTATCCACTCATTTTGACCATCTAAAACAATCGTATACCCTAATTGCTGCTCATTCTTTCCAGCCCCATACATATAATTATCAACACCCGCAAATTCCTTTGACGCATTGACATACTGATCTAAGACTTGTTCATAACTCAAATAACCACTTGAAACACTCAAATGATCTTGGCCATCCATAACGGAAGCATAAGCATCGAGCATACTTGACAGATTATCAACCATGGCATTTTGAACATATATACCATTAAAATCCACTAAATTTTCTGGTGCATATTTATATACTGTATTTTCCTGATTTAAGACAACATATGGATTTGTAGGATCTGCCACCAACCTTAAATCTGAATATAGGACAGCCTCATTTTCATAATATGTTGTTAAATCAATATAGGAATAGTGCGACAACAATTCCTTTAAAGAATCATACGAAAAATTCTTACGGAAACGATTCACAAAATTGACAATATATTCATTATCCGCATCCTGCGTATCTTTTGCCTCTTTATAATACAACGTGTTTTTTAAACTAAATCCATCTAGCTTAATAAAATCCATAAACTTATCTGGCGTAATATGCTGATTGATCAAATAATCAATATCATTACTATCTAAATATTCTAGAATGATATCACGATTTGCATCCGTCGTATAAGGATACCTAGCTAACGGATCATATGACTTATCCATATGGTAAAGACAAAAACATCCCACCGCAAAACAAATCACGATCAATAAAACACGTGCTCGCATTTCTTTTTTACTAATCAAAATAAGTACCTCACGCAAAACATTATACTAAACTATCATTTTTCATGCAAACGAGCATAAAGAATCTTAGCCACATCCTCAGGAATCACTTCACTAAGCTGTTCTACACTTGCTAGTCGCATCTGCTTCATACTCTTAAAATGCTTCAACAATTCTTTTTTACGCTTAGGACCAATACCACTTACCGTATCTAACACTGATTTTGTCATCGACTTGTCTCTTAACTTTCTATGATACGTAATCGCAAAACGATGCACCTCATCCTGCATACGCGTCAACAAAAAGAATAAACTTGACTTTGAATCAATTGGAATTTCATTTAAATTTACATCCATCAAAGCACGCGTCGCATGCTTATCATCCTTAACTAAACCTGCCACTCTTAAATCAAGCTGCAACATATCTATAATTTCTTTTGCAGCCGAAATTTGAGCAGCACCACCATCCACCAACAATAAATCTGGCATCGGCAAATGTTCTTTCAACAACCTGAAATATCTACGATAAATAACTTCCTTCATACTATCGACATCACTTCTGTAGCCATCCAATTTATAATGACGATACGAATTCTTATCAGGAATTCCATCCTTAAAAACAACCAACCCACTCACATTAAAAGTCCCTTGAATATGCGAGTTATCAAACATTTCTACCGTATGAATATTAGCATCAAATATTTTTGACAACATAGCATTGGCCTTTTTAAGCTCATTATCCTTACGAAAGACCAACTGAAATTTTTGTTCATGCGCCTCTTTCGCATTTTTATACACCATTTCAATCAATTTTTTCTTTTCCCCACGAATTGGAATATGCACATTCGTATTTAAAGCCTCTTTTAAAATATCAACTGGCGTACCCTGTGGCACCAAGATTTCTTTTGGCACTACATTCTTCTCATAATACTGCATGATAAAACTTGTAAAGGCATCCATCTCATCTTCATATAAAGGCGTAATGGACATATTTCTTTCCAATAATTTCCCTTGTCGAATAAAGAATGCCTGAAATGAAATATAGCCAGAATCCACATAATATCCAAACACATCGCGATTGGTCCGATCTTTAAAATCAATCGTCTGCTTTTCAATCACATGCTCTAATGCCTGAATCGTATTATAAATTTCCTGCGCTTTTTCAAACTGCAAGTTTTCACTGGCATCCAACATTTTTGCCTGCAAAGAATCCATCACCTCTTTGGTATCCCCACACAAAAATTTCTTAATTTTTTTACGCGTCTTCTCATTTTCCTTAGGATCAACCTCATGGATACAAGGCCCTAAACACTGATGCATATGATAGTACAAACAAGGACTATCCGGAATATGCCGACACTTTCTTACACAAAAGATTTGATTGATCAACCTCACAATTTCATAAGCCGACTGACTGCTTGGATACGGCCCAAAATATTCACTCTTTTTACTTTTAATATTACGCGTTGTACGAACCACGAAATTATTTTCCTTTGTGATCTCAATATACGGATACGTCTTATCATCCATAAACATAATATTATATGGAGGTGTATGCTTCTTAATTAAATTGATTTCCAATAATAAAGCCTCTTTTTCACTGCCCGTCACAATAAATTCAAAATCACGAATATGCGAAACTAAACGCGTTGTCTTATTATTATGTGTACCATGAAAATAAGAACGAACACGATTCTTTAATACTTTGGCTTTTCCTACATACAAAATATTCTGATTCTCATCCTTCATGATGTAGCAGCCTGGCAAATCCGGAAGTAAAGCCAATTTATCTTGTAAATGCTTAGAAATACTCATTTTATCCCCTACTTTAATATGACTATCGTTGCTCCAAGTCCACCTTCACTAGGACCTGCACTTGTAAATTTAGAAACATTTGGCTGTTTCTTTAAATCCTTCCATACGGCTGTTCTTAAAGCCCCCGTACCCATACCATGAATAATACGAACTTGTTTTATGTGTTTTACAACAGCCTGATCTAAATATTTATCTAAAGCCGCAATGCCTTCTTCAACACGCATACCAATTAGATTCAACTCTAAAGGAAAGCGACTCGATACACTTTCTACATGCGCTTTATACGTTGTCTTTTTAATTTGTGGTTTATGCATAGGCTCCAACTTAGAAAGCTTGACCTTCATCTTCATTCCATTTGTTAAAACCGTAGCTTCATTTCTTCGAATATCTACAATTTCACCATGCGAATTCAAACCAGAAATCTTTACATAATCCCCCACTTTGAATTCTTTCTTTTCCTGTTCTTCTTCAACATTCTCAACCACATTTTCATTTAAAAGATCAAGTTCATGCATCTTTTCAATCTGCTTATGCTGCTTACCCGTCTTCTCCTTGCGAAGCATCGTTAAAATTTCTTTAGCCTGTGCCTTTTTCTTTTCAAGCATCTCATTTAACTGTTCTTGATAGGACGCATCCAATTCAGCTTTACGCTTTTCGATTTCTTTTTCTTTTTCATAAGCCTCTTTTTGAACACGATGCGCATCCTCAATCAATGCATTAAAACGCTCTTTTTGTTTCAATACATCATTTTGAAGTTTCTCTAATTTCTCTAGTTCTTTTTCCGTCTGCTTTTCATTTTCATTCTTTAAAAAATCAGCTCTTTTTAAAATCGATTCTTCCAAATGATATTCTCTCGCAATATGAAACGCATAACTAGCCCCAGATACACCCGGAATATATTTATAGGTTGGCTTAAGAGTTTCTGGATCAAATTCAACACTCGATACCAATACATGCTCATTGGCCTTTCCATACGTTTTTACTTGCGAATAGTGCGTTGAAGTTATGATTGTACTCTTTTTTGAAATCAAATATTCCAATATCGCAACCGCAAGACTGGCTCCTTCTAAAGGATCTGTACCATTACCAATTTCATCCAATAAGATAAAACTATTCTCATCACTCTTTTGACAAATATGAGAAAGCCTAGAAATGTGACTTGAGAAAGTCGATAAATTATTTTCAATGGATTGATGATCTCCAATATCAAAATACATCGATTGATAAAATGGCAAGATGGCCTTATGACATAATACAGGAAATGCCGCATGAGCTAATGCCACAAATAGACCAATCGTCTTTAAAGTTACTGTTTTACCACCCATATTCGGTCCTGAAATCATAAGACAAGCTTGTTGATCATTTAATTCATATGTGTTACAAACTACTTTCTTTTCATCAATCAACGGATGCTTGGCATGCTCTAAATACAACGAATGATCTCTAGATTGTAAAGAAGGAATACATCCATCATAGCGAATGGCCCATTTTGCCTTTGTGAAAGCCACATCAATGATTGTTAATGTTTCTAAGGCCGAAGTTAATGCGAGTGCATGTTTCTTTACCTGCATAGACAATTCTTTACAGATTCTTTTCTTCTCTTCTTCAATACGAATCACTAAGGATGAAATCTCATTATTATCCGCTACAAAACTCGATGGCTCTACATAATAGGCAAGACCCGAACTGGATTGTCCATGAATCATACCTCCAAAAGCATTTTTATCTTGGGCACGAACTAATACGACAACACGTCCCGAAACCGTTGTCGTCATATTTTCCATTAATTTTGAACTATTCTTCTTTAAAAACTGTCTCGATTTTGACTGCAAAGCTAAACGCGTATCTACCAAAGCCTTATGCATACTTTTTAATGCAGGTGTCGCATCTTCTTTAACACTCCCCGTTAAATCGATTTTGGAAATGATGGAATCCATCAAACGTGTACATCCATCCATCGATTGAGCTAGATTGGTTAATTCTATAAATTCAGAAGAGTTTAAACTTTGTTTCGCTTGCTTAACAGCCGTTAAAAAATGATAGATTGAAATTAATTCTTTACTTGTTAGTGTCATCTGTTTTTCAGCTTTTGAAACAGGTAAAGAAATATCATTTGCTCCTGACAAATTCAACAAACCACCTTTTTGTTCAAACAGGATGGCTTCTTTAGCATAATTCAATTGTTCTTGTATTTCTAATTTATTAAATTGAGGCAACGCATTTAAAATCTTTTCTTTGGAACAAGAAAAACTTGAAAATGCGCAAATCTGAGTTAATACACTCGAGAAATCGATAGCCTGATTTAGTTCATCTCTAAAATTTCGTTTCATAAAATACTCCATTCCTACCTATTTTAACACAAATTTTATGGTAAACTAAATAAGGTGATTAAAATGGCAACATTGACAAAGAATATGACAAAAGAAGAAATCTTTCAATTAAAAAACCGATTGTCTTCTTTTATTTTAAAAGAAAGTACACCTCCATATACGTATTATCAAATCAAGACAAAAGAGTGTACAATTACAGCTTACACAAGTGGTAAAGTTGTATTTCAGGGAGCCGATCTTTCTTGGTTAGAACCTGCAACGCCTCAAAAAGAAGCACAAGACCAGGCTGGAAGTGATGAAGTAGGTACAGGCGATTATTTTGGTCCTGTTGTAGTGGCTAGTTGTATCGTCACAAAAGAAGCAAGAGAAAAATTATCTCATTTAGGCATACAAGATTCTAAACAAGTGGATGATACCAAAATCAGAAAGCTAGCCCCACTTATTAAAGATGTCTGTCCACACAGTATTTTGATTGTGCCCAATTCAAAATATAACGATATGCACGATTCTTGTAATATGGTGGACATGAAATGTCGTTTACACAACCAGGCCTATGTAAATCTAATCCATAAAGGATATACGCTTCCTAAACAGATCGTCATCGATCAATTTGTCCAGGAAAAAAGTTATTATCGCTATCTCCAAGGTTTTCCTGAAGTGATTCGTGGCATTACTTTTGAAACAAAGGCCGAAAATAAGTATCTTGCGGTAGCTTGTGCAAGCATTCTTGCTCGCAATGCCTTTTTAGAAGCTTGGGATCTTATGGAAGAAAAATATGATTTTAAATTCGAAAAGGGGGCTGGTAGTAAAGTGGATGCTTGTGGCAAAGAATTTGTGAAAAAATTCGGAAAAGAAAAGCTTTACCAAGTGGCAAAGCTTCATTTTAAAAATACTCAAAAAATCGGTGTTTAACGCCTTCTTCGATCATTTTGCGCTATGGAATAATAGCGCTTTTTATCTTCATACATCTTTTGATCGGCTTCTTGTAAAATTTCACTCAAATTTAAACAACGCTCTTTCCATATATACCCTGTCGCAACACTGATTTCTAGTTCTTTCATACGAACGAGCAACTTATTGTATTTAGACATAAATTCCGATTCCAAAACATCTTGTTCGATCACCACAAATTCATCTCCACCAATTCGGTATAAGTTATCCGCAAAAATTTCTTGTAGTACATAAGAAGCACTAATAATCAAAGTATCTCCTGCAAGATGTCCCATTTTATCATTGATTTCTTTTAATCCATTTAAATCCAAATAAATCACTCCAACCCTATGAAGTTCTTTACACTTATATTTATCAAGATATTCATTAAAGTGATTGCGATTTTGTGCATAAGTCAAAGAATCGACATAACTTAAATTCTGTAAATGTTTCTTTTCTTTTTCACGCGTCATGGCCGTTTCAATAAAGAAACATAAAGATTCTAAAAAGTCTTTTTGGTAGTAGTTTTGTTTAGGGTTGTCTACCGCAAAAACACCTTTAATTTGATGATTATCCACAAATGGCACAAGGATTATACTATGTATTTTTTGCGAAATAAAACTTGAATAAATGGGACTCGTCTTTGAAATTTCACGAGTTACATCTTCAATATAATATGACTTTTGATTTTCAAAGAAACGCTGCACTAAATCCATATTTTCTAAACATAGACGGACCATATTATCAATATGAACATCATCATTTCGATTTCCATATTCATAGATGCTGTTCGTTTGTTTATTTTCAAAATCTAAATCCAATACATAACATCTTTCAGCTTGATAAAATTCACAAATAGTTTTCAAGATATCCTCAATGGCTCCCTTTTGATTTGTACTATTCGATAGTTTACGAACACATTGAATCAAAGTATGTGATACATTCAAGTCTTTTTCAAATTCATTCGATTTTTTAGAAATGCGTCGAACTTTTGCGATATAGAACCCACAATACAATAAAAGAATCACAACTTCACAAATAACCATGAGTATATAATTCTTTTTCAATGTCAAGGCACTCGCAAAGGCTACATCTTCATCCACTATGACAATTAATTCCCAATTATAAACTTGAATCGGTTTATAACATAAATTTTTTTTAACGCCATCTTTTTCAAATTTCACAACACCTGATTTTAAAGCATGTATTTGTTTTATAACGTCTTTTTTAGGCGATAATAATTTACAACCATTCGTTGAAAAAGTGTCATAATCTAAAATATCTTGATTATTCATCACAACCTGTCCATCCGTTGTATCAATAATGAGATTTTGTGTCTTTCCACTATATATTTGCGTATAAAACTGTTCATCTAAAGTATCACATTGAATTACACCTACTAAATACGCAACGACAGAATCGTTTTGTTGGATAGGCACATAATAATTCACACTTTTTTTATTGGTCATTGAATCTGTATGTGCTAGATCCATATATTCTGCATCTGCATTCAATGTCAAAAAATCATTCGATTGGATTTGTTGCACATCTTTATGCATTGTATACATCGTATTATTTTGCATCAATAAATCAACGCGTTCAAACAAAGATACATCTTCAAATGTACTTAATCGACTGGTGTATTCTTCATATGTAGGCAAATGATCTTCATTGGAAAAATCTTTTCAAATCAAACGCAAATAATTCAAATCATCCTGCATACGATTTTGAATACTTTGAATGATGGCATTACTCGCATTTTCTAATCGGTTGTAACAACTTTCTTCTTCTTGTTTAAAACTAATATGATAGGTTGTAACAGTTAATGCCAATATCAATATCATAACTAAAAGCGTTGGTAATAACTGATTTATTTGTTTTTTCATATGTATTCCTTTTATCATTTCTGACTTTAATTATAAACCCATAAAATGTTAAAGGCAAAAAAGAAGTAACATAAGCTACTTCTTTAACGATTGTTGATCCTTGTTTCAACCTCCATATCATAAGGAAGTTGAATCAATTTTACACCCGCATCATGAAACATGCGTTTACTCGCAATATTTCCTTCTGTACCATCATACTTGTCACTTTCATATACAACACAAGTAATGCCGGCTTGAATAATGGCTTTTGCGCATTCATTACATGGAAATAATGAAACATATAAAGTACAACCATGTAGATCTTGAATACTATTTAAAATCGCATTCAATTCAGCATGTACCACATAAGGATATTTTGTTTCTAGAAACTGCCCATCTCGAGCCCAAGGAAATTCATCATCTTCACATCCATAAGGAAAACCATTATAGCCTAGTCCAACCACTCTTTTTTGTGGATTGACAATACAAGCTCCTACACGCGTATTTGGATCTTTTGAACGCATAGCACTCAAATGTGCCATACCCATAAAATACTGATCCCAACTCAATACATCTTTACGCATTATTCTTCCCCTTCTCTAAGTTCATTTAATACTTTTTCAAATGTTGGTTCTAATGGTACTTCAAAGTGCATCTTTTCATGTGTTGTTGGATGAACAAATTCCAAGGCGCATGCATGCAATAACTGGCCATTGGCTTGGATTGTTTTTCTAGGACCATATTTTGGATCGCCTGCAATTGGATGTTCAATATATTGCATATGTACACGAATCTGATGAGTTCTTCCTGTTTCCAATTGACATTTAATGTACGCAAACTTACTGAAGTTTTCTAAAACACTAAAATGCGTGATCGCATCCTTTGAATTGTTTGCGGTAACCGCCATTTTCTGTCGATCCTTTTCATCACGACCAATTGGTGCATGAATCGTGCCATATTCATGTGTAAATGGTTTATGCACTATGGCTACATATTCTCGATGACATGTCTTATCTTGAAGTTGTTGACTCAATGCCTCGTGCGCCTTATCATTTTTGGCAACCACAAGTAAGCCAGATGTATCTTTATCAATACGATGTACAATGCCTGGTCGCATCACACCATTTATACCACTCAAATCTTTACAATGATACAATAAGGCATTGACTAGCGTACCCGAATAATGTCCTGGAGCTGGATGCACCACCATACCTTTTGGTTTATTGACCACAATGATATCATGATCTTCATAAACAATGTCTAAATCGATTGGTTCTGGTAATACTTGAGTTGAATCGAGTTCAGGAATTGAAACTTCAATTTCGTCATTTACACAAACTTTATAACTTGCCTTCATCACCTTTTGATTGACCAAGACATTTCCTTCATCCAATAAATCTTTAATTCTCTTACGCGAAAAATCTAACTTTTCAGCTAATACTTTATCTAAACGATCCAATTTTGTATCTTCATCTATTTTTAGGATTCTTGTTTCCATTTCGCTTGCTCCTTCTTATCGTCTATAAACATACTGATTAATATTAATGCAATTCCTACTGTTATGCAAATGTCCGCCACATTAAATACGGGAAATGGATAACCAAAAATATAGAAACTAAAAAAGTCTCTAACATATCCTAGACTCATACGGTCAATAAAGTTACCAATAGCTCCTGAGAAAACTAAAGATAAACAAATTTGATAGCGTGAATCATTCGTTTTAAAAAACATATATACCATCGCAACTAGGGCAATTAGAGTTAGTGCTGCAAAAAAGCCCATTCCAGCTTGTGCAAACATACTAAATCCAGCTCCCGTATTTTGAACATATGTCAAGTAAAAGAAATGATTGATCATTTCCACGGTTTCATTTAATTTGATCGACTTCACAATAGCCCATTTTGTCCATTGATCTAGTCCTAAAGTGACAAATACTATTAATAAGGATGCCACTACTGTTTTTCCTTGTTTCATCTTATATCCCCTTTTAAAACGATTTGTTTCTTCTATGTAAAAATAACATTTTGAAAAATAACCATACACTCATGCCAAGCGCAAAGATATATCCAAAAAAGCCAAGTGCAGGTATACCCATAATGGTCGGTTTCATTTTTGTTGTACAAATCAAGCTTGAACCTACAACCAAGGCTGCAATCAACACACATACAATCAAACGATTCACCATCTGATCAATCTTGGCAAGTGGAGCTTGAGAACCCATTAAATTTAAGTTTACCTTGATTTGTCCTCTTTGAACCATCTTTAGTACATCACTAGCCTGTACAGGAATATCGATTGAATGTGAAAGTGCATCTACACTTCGCTTAAATCCCGACTTCATTTCTTTTTGCCAATCAATCTGCGTCAAACTTGACTTATGACTCATTGCGATCTTCATCGTATTCATATTCGGATCTAAAGCCGTTAATGTTCCTTCAATTGTCATCATCGAACGAGCTAGCATACTTATGCCTTTTGGCAAAGAAATCGAATAGACATGACATATTGAAAACATATCTTGTACAAGTTTTGCGACATCAATTTGAGCATAAGGAACACTCAAATATTGATTCACAAATTTATCCATGTCGTTACAAAATGCAGAATAATCAATTTCTTTCTTACAATCTCCAATCATTAAAATGCAATCGACTAATTTCTGTGTATCCTTTAATGCGATGGCACGAACCGCCGATTTCATCGTTTCCCTTTCATTCGCATCTAAGATTCCCATCATACCAAAATCAATCCATACGATTTGATTATCACGAATTCTTAAATTTCCTGAATGTGGATCCGCATGAAAGAAACCATTCTCAATGATTTGTGAAATATAATTAAATGCCAATTTATCAGCAATTTCACTACGGTCATAGCCTAGTTCATCTAATTTTTTTGAATCTGTAATTTCTACACCATCCACATATTCCATCACTAAAATATTTTTCCTGGTATATTCATCATAAATTTTAGGTGCATCAATAAATTTACAATCCTTATATTCATTTTTAAATCGTTTCGCAAACTGTGCTTCAATCGTAAAATCCATTTCTTGTTTGGCCGTGTACCAAAATTCATCGATAACCATATCTAAATCGACGACACTTGAAACAATATCGGATAGATTTAATATTTTTACAGCTTTTCTTAATAATGCGACATCACGTTCCATCCACTCATAAATTTTTGGCCGTTGAATCTTTAAAACAACTCTTTCTTTTGTCTTTAGAGTTGCTGCATGTACTTGCGCAATCGATGCCGATCCTAAACATATTTCATCAATACTCTCAAATTCTTCATGAAACAAATCACCATATGTATCTTGAATAATTTGTTCAACCATCGAAAAAGGCATAGGTGTTACATGAGAGCGAAGCTTCATCAACTCTTTACAATAGCGTTGTGAAAACAGATCTTGTCTTGTTGACATGATTTGGCCAATTTTGACAAATGTCGGCCCCAAATCTTCTAAAATCATACGAAATTTTACTGGATCCATTCCCTTTTGGATGTGGTGTTTTCTAAGTATTGAAACAATCTGGGCAAATCTAGCACTTGTTGACATCGTTTTTGTATCACTCATTTTTTCACATCCTGTCTTCTATGTAAAGGTGTATTGGTCACTTTACTCTTTTTTAATACCTTACGTGTATTAAATTTCTTCTTATCTTCCACAAGAATCATTTTCAACAAACGACTCCAATCTTTATTATTTTTCATAACAGTATTTTAACATACTTGTTAAAAATCAAAAAGAAACAAGAGCTAATATGTAAAGGGTGGTTTCTTCCACCGAATACATATGACTGCGGCTCATTTGTGGTGAATGTAACAGCAGCGATAGGAAAGGAGTCCAAATACCTTAATAACAGTTGAAAACGGAACACACAAAAAAGGTCGCTATGAAATCTATCTTTGAAGAAATGGGCGGAACATATCGTTGGCAGGGCGATTATCGCATCCCGAACATTGAACTTCCAGAGCAGGAGGAATATCAGCTTAGCAAATATGGTCATATTCCAATATCAACTCCGTCATATCAGTCGTGGCAAGTATAAACTGGAGCGGTATCTGGATTCTGCAAAGCCGACTCTTGCCTAGTATTTAGAGTTGGTGCAGAAAATCAAAAATGCCGTAAAGGAACGGAAAGCCCTGCTGGCAGAGAAGAAAGAAATCTCCTTTTGGAATATCCCCAAAGCCAAGGAGCTAAATGTAAAAATCGCAGAGCTGACCGAGGATATTGAGGAACTGAAATCCGAAAAGGCTGTACTGCTCAATCAGCTGGACTGTGCAGACGATGCCGGTATTGCTGCAATCAAAAAGGACATTGCTTACGCAGAAGCAGGTCTTTTTAAGTTGGAGCAACAGGAAGAAAAGTATTCCTCAAAACTCAAAGCCGGCCTCAGCGAATATGCAGAAAATCGTACTTCCCAGCGGGAACTGGAACAGAAAAAACAGCAGAAACACAAAACCACACAAAAACAAAAGCACAGACATAGCGAGCAGGAGCAATAAAACTCTACAATTATTTATGTGAGTGTAAATGACAGTGATACAAATTTTTAGGTGGAATGATTCGTAACACCAAAGGTATTATTTTACTATTATTTAACTATTTTTTAGGTTGACTATAGATCGGGGGGTGCGTTATAATTTTTTTAAGAAGGAGTAATACTAATGGATAGTCTACTACTAAATATCAAAAGCAATTGGAAAATTATACAATTGGAGGAACTAATCAAAATAAATGATCCATCGCAGGATCTATCACGCACTGCTGTATTTGAAAGAGAAGTACAGGCTGCTCAACATGTTGATTGGAAAGAGATACAGCTGTCACTCTTAGATTTGAAAAAAGAGGATGGAACACCGTTGTCTACCAGTTTTCAGGCAAAGGTTTCCCCTGACACGGCAAAAATTTTAGAGCAGGTGCAGTCAGATATGATGCATCAACTTGCCCTCAAGCGCTTAAAGGTCAATTATATGGTTCTACTTTTACAGAGAAACTATCTAGATCAGCTAATATCCAGACAGAAAAATCTTGTGAGGAAAAAAAACGTTTGCAAGACAGATCGTATGATAGAAGAAAAAGAAATCGATATGCCCGCTATGGCTCAGCTGCTAGTAGAGATGATGTTGACCGATCACCAATGCGCAGAACTGGAGCAAATAAAAAATTTGCTTGTAGACTGGAAAATACGACAATAGAAAAAAGTATATTGAACACGATTCATCCGAAAGAACTATGAGAGGAGAAAATTTTATGAACATGGAACGACAATTGAGGGAAGAGGAACGAATCCGAGCAGGTTATTATCAGCAGCATAATTATACTTGGCAGTATGTCTTACAGCCAGAAGAATACCAAGATTTGTTATCACGTGAAGTTAATGGAAAGCATCTACAGATTTACCCGTTTCATCCTAAAAATAATTGGACAGACTTTATTCGATTTAAAGAAGGCCCTGCTGGAGGCGACTGTGATTCCAGTGCTGCTACAATGCTCACCTTTAAGATGGTTTATACCTACTTGAATGATGGAGAAATCATACCACAATCTAAAAAATATAATGAATATCAGATAAAAAAAGCAGGAGCAAAATATTGTGGTGATACTATCACTTCGGGCTGGACTCCGTTAAAGAGGTATCTTGCCTATCAGCATCAAGCGCTACAAAACAAAAATCATGAATTGTTTGATGATTTTGATAAGTGGGTTAAAGTTAAATACGATGGGGTCCCTATGACGAATTTTGAAAATGATTGCAAGAGAGGCTTCAGAGATTACTGCTACTACTTTGCTGAACAGATGGCTGCACCAGTTGGGCGCGTGCTGAGCTCAGACTGCAAGTTGTTCTTGGAAAATGTCTGGAATCAAGGCAATTTGCTTCCAGTCCCAGAATTTTTCAATAAAGCTCGTGCCAGCGATGAATATGGAGATACCATTGATCGTATGCTGACTTATCTGTATTATTTTATAATGAGTACTGGCGATGATAAATATCTAAAAAGTGGTGGCAATGATAAATATCTAAAACTTCTCTTTTGTGTTGATGAAAAAAAGCAAAAAAAGCGCAAAAAAGATATAGAGGAAGCCGAAAAGGCGACGAAGGCAGTGAAAAAGACCAAAGATTGGATTCGTCAAGTGTGTGGTGAAAAAACGGGCGAAGGGGCTTGGAACACCTTTGTTGAAATTCACTTTTTACAGCCGTTCTGCAATTTAGATAAAAACGGAATCTATATTCCAGTCTGTATGTTTAACAACCAGCCTCTACGATATACCTACCCTCCTTATTATGAAAAGCAACTACATTATAAAAAGCAACTACGTTTTTTGCCAGGTACTTTGGAAGAATGCGAATGCTTTTTTAGAACGTGCAATACAGCAATTCTCGAAAGAAGTAGATTGATTCAGGAAAAAATTAAAAAGAGGTATAACTATTATGACTAGAATGGAAGCACAAGTTCATATAGAGAACTACCTGAAATCCCATAACATCCGTTATGCAAAAAATGTTGATAACGGTATCCCTCACATCACTATCCTCTATGTAAACTGCGATCGATGCCCAGATAATATTTTGGAGTCCTGTATTTGGTTTTACAAGGATGTTATGGAGGCAAGGGTCTATTATGATCAAACCGCTGCAAATTGGTGTCGAATAAGTAGCCATACCCCTGAACTCATGCGTCTGCTGAATTATATAAATGCTCGTGTTTGGCCACGGACCACAGACAGAATGGGAAATGGTCTCTACATGCCCTCCTGTCTTTGCACCTCCAGAATTTATCTAACTGAAGATGATGGCTATGATATTACTCTTACCTCCATGATTCCCTATGACTTTTTTGAGCTGGCTCCTTTAGAAAGCGAAGATTTTATAACTGCCTACTGCCCTTCTTTACTTGATGAATTGAGTCCTGCGATTTTTGGAGTATTATTTGGTAGGCTTGACACAGAACAGACCATTGAATATATTAAGAAAAATATTCTTCATGAGGTAGACTGAGGAGAAATACGATGAAAATAACAAGATTTATAGCTGCGTTATACCACAAACAGCACTACGATAAATATTTTATGAGAAAATACGCGGACAAACCGCCACTGATTTATTATGATAAAAAAACAGATTGCTACATACATCCCCAAAAAATCAGTGAATATGGATGCTGTGAGTATATTTGTTCAGAACTGGCGAAATCAGGTGTTCATTATTCTTATTACTTAGGCGAAAATCGAGACCATGCACATACTATTAGTGAAGTGTTTTTGCTTGCTTATAACAAGGCTGAAATTTTTTCGATACACAAAGAGAATGAAGTTGAATATAGCAGGCAAGAATTAGAGCTTATCAAAAATCTTATTAATCAGGGTAAAATAGACCGTCAAAATGTTTCAAAATAAATCCTATAATCTGTAGTTAAAAAATGTTAATATAACAAGTGCTCTGCTAAATTTGAAGCAGAGCATATTCTCTATGAGGTAGAAGGAGGTAGCATATGAAAATATATGCCATGAGCGACATCCATGGTTGCATACACTCTTTTCTTGAGGCACTGCAGCTTGTTGACCTATCTGGGGATAACCAATTGGTTCTCTGTGGAGATTATATTCATGGTGGCCAGGATGACTATCTTGTTTTGGATCTAATTAAGGATTTAGAAATGAAGCATGGGTCAGATAAAGTTATCGTACTTGCTGGGAATCATGAGGATATGGCGTGCGACGGAAGGTGGCCTATTGGAGCGTCTCGATATTCGAGGTTCAGTCTTAATCATGACAATGATGATAAATACATTTTATGGATGCAAAGACTCCGAAGATATTATGTAGTAAACAATACAATTTTTGTGCATGCAGGTGTTGATGAGGAAGCAGGAGATTAGTGGGAATGGGGAACAGATGATTTTACATTCACAGAAAAATACCCTGCTGAAACCGGGAAGTTCTATATGAATATTGTTGCTGGTCATGTAGGAACAGCAGAAATCTCCGGAGATCCGCACTATCATGACATCTATTTTGATGGAGAAAGTCATTACTACATTGATGGTACAGTATTGGAAAGTGGTATGATTCCTGTCATCCAGCTTGATACGGAAACCGATAAATTTTATCGTATGACAGAAACAGGGCGCAAGCCTATTCTATCTTATGATGCAGAAAATTGACATATATCTGAACAATTAGCATAGGACAAAGGTTTCGCTTTAATTTCAGCGGAGCCTTTATTGTTTATGGAACGCTTTGCAGAATTTACCCTTGACAAATTGAATCTCAGTATTCACTGTTCCTTAATAGTAATCATCGACCAATGTAATTTTATCTTTTAAAGCCTTACCATAACGAATACTTACATGAATCTCATTATTCTTCGCGTAATATTCATCATAGGATTTTGTTCGAAACGTGTTAAATAATGTTTGTAAATCCTTTGACATCTCATAATCATCCATCTGCAAATCCAATTGATCTTCATCCTGTACAATATGAAGCATTTTAGGATATGTGATTACTAACACATCATCTTGTAACTTATCATCTTCGATCATTTCATCCACAACGACACGCACATCGCCTACAGAACTTAAATACGTCTTTGTATATAAGCGAGCGCTATTTGGCATTGAAGTTGTCATTGTCTGTGTTTCTTGAGATAAATCCATTTGATGGGGACGAATTTGACTGAATTCATATACAAAGGTTCCAACACCAAACACAAACAATAAGATTGAAGCAACAAGTAATACACCTAATTTACGCATTTGTATCCACCTTCTTTGGCCATGCTCGAAATAACATCAATAAAATAGCCAAACTTCCTAGTACAAAGGCAATATCTATGCAATAGAGTCCTAAACTGGTTGTGGCATACATCATACTTACGTAAATCATCACAACAAAACCGATACCACTGCCGATCAATATGCATGAAACTGGAATCATTGCGAAAACGAGTATCACCTTTAATATATCCGATTCAACATGATGCACTTTTCTTTCATGATATAATGGGCGATCTGGTGTTGGGGGCAAATCATTCGATTTGATATTGTCATTCCACGTTTCCTTAATGTCATCCATCACACCTACATGATTTGCATGTAAACGATAGCGTTCTACTCTTTTGGCCATGACCTTCACAAAGAAATAAATCGCAATACATACATATAGAAGACGACATAAACTTAGCATAAAGTCTGTAATCGCATAGAATCCTGCAAAGAAAGAGAAAATCATAGACAACACAATTCGACATAATAGATCTACCACAATCAGTTTTCCAATCCACAAAATCAATACAAGTACAAATGCATCGAATATGATGTGGAAGATTTCATTCATCGAAAAATTTCCTAGTTTAGAAAACATTCCCTCCAGTTTTGCATATACCTTATCAATTGTTTTGTCCGCTTTACTTGATAATGGATCCATCGAATCTGTATTGATTTTATAGGCAGACAAAATCTCTTTAGCCAATTCATCCACATCTCCAAAGCCGGCTACTGCCTCTTCTTCGGATACGCCACTTGCGATCTTGTCATCAATATAGGTTCCATATTCTAGGATAATATCTTCTTTTTCTTTATCATTGATCAATGATAATTTTTGATTCAAAAAATCTAAAAATTCACTTTTTAACATTTTATTTTACTCCCTTCAAATATGTATTTACACTCTCTGAAAAATTGGTCCATTCTTCTAATAAAGCCTCATATCTTGCAAGTCCTAGACTCGTGATATGATAATACTTTCTTGGAGGGCCTTCTGTTGATTCTTTTAAATAAGATTCTAATAAATGATCATTCGATAAACGCTTCAGTAAAGGATAAATCGTTCCTTCATTCACTTGAATCACTTCATTAATTCTAGATACAAGTTGATATCCATATAGATCATCAGCCACAATCGCCTTTAATACAATCAATTCTAAGACGCCCTTTTTAAATTGAGTATTCATGCGCCACGCCCTTACTCTTTCCTATCAAAGATGGTTGAAACACATCCACATACACCTTTTCAAAAGGATTTAATGATAAACCTTTGCTGGATTGAATATATTTAAAATCTTGATTCACAAGCTTATTTTTATATTTTAATTTCAGTTCATAAGCTTCATTATATTCAACAGCACCTACACCTATCACTTGAACGCACATAAATAATTTAGAAGCTTTAGTCAATCCCATTATCTTTCCATTGCGAATCCATCCACAAAAATATACAGGAATATTCTGAAAGGAATAACCTGAAATATGATCGATGGAAATAACAGGAAGATTGTATTTTTTTCCTAAACATTGTGCTAATTCTTTTGTAGCTCCATGTTTAGAGCAATATATAACAGCTCTTGGTTGCATATTATCACCTCTTCACTATTATGATATACACACTACCTTGGATTGTCAAGTACTGTGTAATATGTATTTAATTTAGATGAATTTAACATTCAATATTCACTTTATTTTAAAATATCCATCGATCGAAGATTTTAGTAGAATATAGGTGTAATGATATATAGTAATATTCGATCTGTTATCGTATTAACAAAAACACCTAGAAATATGTTGATTACAATTCAACAAAGGTCAACACATACAGCAAACATTAACTCAAACGGAATATAAAACAATTAAGAAGAATAATAAGTAATTTCTAGTATGTAATTATATCTGATTTTTGCTTATATATTTAAGAAAGAGTGTTAACAATTATGACATAACAGATAAAAGAAACACAAGGAGAAATATGATGACCACATATCAACC